>ENA-OQAA01000439-OQAA01000439.1-human-gut-metagenome-genome-assembly--contig:-NODE-439-length-29021-cov-13.107669_pt1 | contig 29021 bp, 31 predicted proteins | sample MGYA00242489_ERZ504515 | MGnify/ENA primary metagenome ERZ504515 (study PRJEB26092, sample SAMD00036237) | human gut metagenome | host: Homo sapiens | study: EMG produced TPA metagenomics assembly of... | reverse complement strand
GTTCCGGAGAGAAACCCCGTCACGCCCCCGGATTCCCTGCGTTTACGGCCTTGAGGTCGGCTCGCGGAGAAAGACGTGGTTGTGGGGGATACGTATCCCGGTTGCTGTTTCGCGGCAAAGCCGCGAAAAGCGCACCACTTTGGGGTGAGTGGGAGACGTGGTTGTTACGGCAACTGGTCTCCACCACAAATTACCCTTGGCATACTTGCGCGAAAACCTGCCCGTGCTACACTTGCAATTGCTGTTTCAGGGCGGGGTGAAATTCCCCACTGGCGGTAAATCGGGCGGTGCCAAAGGGGTGCCGTGGCGCAGACGAGGCGTCTGCGACCGAGCCGATGAGTCCGCGACCCGTGCATGCGTTGGTTCGCATGCCGGCTGAACTGGTGAGACCCCAGTACCAACGGTTAGAGTCCGGATGAAAGAGGCAGGTGATCTTATGTCTGAACAGTCGCAGCATATCCATTTTGAGAACACGAATAGGTGGAGCACCAAACAGCTCGTTACCATGGCGTTGATGTGCGCCTTGGGCGCCCTGTTTATGTACGTGCAGCTGCCCATTCTTCCTTCGGCGCCATTTTTGACGTATGACCCGTCGCTGGTGCGGCGATGGTGTGCGGATTTGCGTATGGCCCCGGTGCTGGTACCGCTGTTGCAGCCATGGCGATCGTTATCCATGCGCTCACTACGGGTGACTGGGTCGGCGCGCTTATGAACCTGGTTGCCACGCTGGGCTACATTCTGCCCGCGGCTATCGTCTACCAGAAGATGCATACCTATAAGGGTGCCGTGATTGGCCTGGTGCTCGGCGTCATTGCCGCTACGGCGCTGTCTATGGTCGCAAACCTTACCATTGGTGTTTGGTTCTGGTATGGCTCGGTCGATGTGATCGCCCCGCTCATGATTCCTGCCGTGCTGCCGTTCAACCTTATCAAGACCGTGCTTAACTCGGTGTTGACGCTTGTGGTGTACAAGGCGGTCTCCAACCTCATCACGCCTAAAAAGGACCAGGTCAAAGGCCGCGCATGATTGAGTGTCGGGGCGTTTCCTTTAGCTATGACGGTGCCGCACCGGCACTCGACGGCGTCGATCTGAACATCGAGGATGGCGAGTTTTTCTGCATCCTCGGTGGCAATGGGTCGGGCAAGTCGACGTTTGCCAAGCATCTGAATGCACTGTTGCAGCCCGATGCGGGCACGGTGCGTATCAACGGCATGGATGCGTCCGACCCCGAGCTGGTCTACGACATTCGTTCGACCGCGGGCATGGTGTTCCAGAATCCCGATGATCAGCTGGTGGCAACGCTTGTCGAAGATGACGTTGCATTTGGTCCCGAAAACCTTGGCGTGCCATCGGCGCAAATCGCGCAGCGCGTACGCGAGGCGCTGAAGGGCGTGGGCCTGGTGGCTTTGAGCGCCATGAGACCCATGCGCTTTCGGGCGGCCAAAAGCAGCGCGTGGCGCTTGCCGGCGTGCTCGCCATGGAGCCGCGCGTGCTCATTTTGGATGAGGCGTCCTCGATGCTCGATCCGCGCGGGCGCAAGGGCCTTATGAAGGCTTGCCGCGCGTTGCGCGATCGTGGCATGACCATCGTGATGATTACGCACTTTATGGAAGAGGCCGCCGAGGCCGATCGTGTCGCGGTGTTTCGGGCGGGGCGCGTTGCCATGCTCGGTACGCCCGAGGAAATCTTGACGCGGGCGGACGAACTTGCGCAGCTCAACCTGGATATGCCGGCGTCGTGCTGTCTGGGTAGGACACTTCGTGCGAAGGGCGTACCCGTTTGCGCGCAGGTGCGCGAGGCGGATATGGTCGCCGAGATTGCGCAGGCGTACGCCGAGCGGAGTGGGGCGGACATCGCGGGGCAGCTTCCGCATCCGATTCTCATGCGCTTGACAATGCGTCCTCTGCGACTGACGAGCGGCCGCGTCGGAGCCCGTTATCGAGATTTCGCACCTCTCGCATAGTTACTCGCTGAGTGCCCGCGAGCGCCGTCGATGGCGCAAACGCTCGACCACTGCGGACGCATCGAGCAAACAGGCCCTTTGGGGCAACGATCCAAACAGCCCCTGGGAACTGCGCGATGTTTCGCTGACGGTGCGCCGCAGCGAGTTTCTGGGCCTGGCGGGTCATACCGGCTCGGGCAAATCGACGCTGGTTCAGCATCTCAATGGGTTGATTCGTCCGCAGGAGGGAAGCGTTTGCGCGCTGGGGCTCGACCTATCAAGCAAGAAAGACGCCGCTGCGGTTAAGGCCAAGGTCGGCGTGGTGTTTCAGTATCCCGAGCGCCAGCTATTTGCCGAGACCGTGGCACAGGACGTGGCGTTTGGCCCGCGCAACCTTGGCCTGCCACAAGACGAGGTCGCACGCCGTGTCGCATCATCGCTCGCACGCGTGGGCCTCGACCTTGCCGTGATAGGCGACAAGAGCCCCTTTGAGCTTTCGGGCGGCCAGCAGCGGCGTGTGGCGTTTGCTGGCGTGCTTGCTATGGAGCCCGAGGTCCTAGTACTCGATGAGCCCATGGCGGGGCTCGATCCGGCTGCGCGCAGGGATTTCCTGGGGCTCATCGATCGGCTCCATCGCGAGGGCCTGACTGTTGTCATGGTTTCGCATAGCATGGATGACCTGGCAAATTGCTGTGACCGTATCGTTGTGATGAACGAGGGCGCCGTGTTTGCCGAGGGAACGCCCGCGCAGGTTTTTGCGCACGCGGACGAGCTCAAGTCGATCGGCCTGGGCGTTCCCGCCGCCCAGCGCATGGCGCTGGCGCTCGCGAAAGCCGGTGTGCCGCTCCGCTGCGACAATCTTTATACGGTTGAGGCGCTAGCCGACGAGTTGGCCGGCTTGCTGCTGGGCTGCGCGGACGTGCCTTTGAGGGTTCCGTGTCAGGCTGGTTCCAAGCGCCCACGCGAGAGGAGGGCTGCTAATGGAGGCGTTCTCATTTGGCAGCTACTATCCCGGGGATAGCGCGGTGCATCGCCTGGATCCGCGCACTAAGTTGCTTCTAGGTTTCGCATTTCTGATCACCGTGCTCACCGTCGGAAGCTTTTGCGGGCTGGTTCCGGTCGCAATATTTGTCGTGCTGGTCTATGTCATGGCCCGGGTGCCGTTGCGCCGGGTCCTATCATCGATGGCACCATTGCTGGCGATTGTCGTGGTGGTCGCGGTGCTCAACCTGTTTTCCGACCAGAGTGGCCGCATCCTGTGGCGGCTTGGCTTTTTGCAGGTGAGCGAGGGCTCGCTGCGTTCTGCGACGTTTATGACATGCCGTCTGACCCTGATGATGGCCGGCATGAGCGCCATTACACTCACCACGCCCACGCTCGATCTCACTGCGGGCTTTGAGCGTCTGCTCGCACCGCTTGCGCGTCTGGGGCTTCCGGCACACGAGCTCGGTATGATCATGGGCATCGCGCTGCGCTTTATGCCGCAATTTGCCACCGAGATGAAGCAGACGGCCGATGCACAGGCAAGTCGCGGCGCGCGCGTGACGGGCGGTCCGCTCGGCGGTGTGCGCATGCTCGGCAGTGTGGCGATTCCGCTGTTCACCGGCGTGTTCCGTCATGCCGAGACGCTTTCGGCCGCCATGGATGCGCGCTGTTATCACGGCGAGCAGGGACGCACGCGTCTGCATGCGCTTGCGTTTGGCCGCGGGGATGCACTGGCAGCGCTGGCGATGGCGCTGCTGGTGACATGCGTTGTCGTTATCAATCTTCAACTCGTCTAAGCTCGATTCGAGCGCAAGAAAGGGGTCTCTATGACCGACATCGATCGCACGGCTCAGCTCGAGCGTGCCTGCTCGTATCTCAGGCGCATTCCGGCGTGGTATCTTGCCACGACCGATGCGAGCGACGGGCATCAGCCCCGCGTGAGGCCGTTTTCCTTTGCCATGGTCGATGATGGCAAGCTGTGGTTTTGCACGTCGCGCGACAAGGACGTGTGGGCGGAGTTGAGCGCGAATCCCAAGTTTGAGGTATCGGGCTGGAAGCCGGGGGAGTGCTGGATCGTGTTAACTGGCGAGGCCGCGCTCGAGGACGATGCATTCGTGAGCGACAAGGTGCGCCAAGCGGGCTTTAAGCACATGGTGGGCATTGGCGAGCAACACGATAGCGCCAACGATGGCCGCCTTGCATTCTTCTCGGTCCGCAACATCGCCGCACGGTTCTGCGATATCGACGGCAGCGAAGAGCGCCTCGAGCTCTAATTTCCCAAATTGGCTACCCATTCCAAAAAGACTGGTCAGGCGTCAGGAGGACACATGGACGGATTGAATACGGTGTTGGAGTATCTGACGTCGGTGCCGGCGTGGTATCTGGCGACGAGCGTGGGCGGGCAGCCGCATGTGCGTCCGTTCTCGTTTGCGCAGATTCAGGACGGCAAGCTGTGGTTTGTGACAGCGCGCACCAAAGATGTGTGGCAGGAGCTGCTGCAAAACCAGCGCTTTGAGGCCACGAGTTGGTGGCCGGGCCATGGTTGGTTGATCCTGCGCGGGCGTGCAGGGCTGGAAGACCGGGCTTCGAGCGAAATGCGCGAGGCCGGATGGAAACATCTTGAGCGCTTGAGCGAGCACTATGAGGGGCCTAACGACCCCGCGCTCGTCTTCTTTAGCGTTGAGGATCCCGAGGCTTTTATCTGCAATCACGACGAATGGGTGCCGGTCGAGCTCTAGCCAGCTGGCTCATCCTAACAACTTAGTTTTCGCATGGGCGGGTCCCGTGTTGCCCGGCGCCGTAAGGAGTGCCGGTCAATACGGGGCCCGCTCTATTTGTCAATTCCTTCAAGTGAATGTGTCGGGAATGTTTCAATGCATGAACATGCAAGCTATTTACGTATAAATGCATCTTTTGGTGCTAAAGTTTCAACCCACTTCATAACGACCGCTGCGAAATGCGCATCGGTGCATAAATCGCAGACAAGGAGTCTGATATGTCTTTGAAGGTTGGAATCGTCGGCGCGGCTGGATATGCCGGAGCCGAGCTCATTCGCCTCGTACTCGGCCATCCCGAGTTTGAACTTGTTGCCATTACGTCCAACGCCGATGCCGGCCAGCCGCTGTCCGCGGTGTATCCGAGCTTTGCTGGCGTGAGCGATCTGGTTTTCACCACGCATGACGCCCCCGAGCTCAAGAGCTGCGATGCGGTTTTTCTTGCCGTGCCGCACACGGCTGCCATGGCACAGGTGCCCGCGCTGCTTGCATCGGGCGTCTCCTGCTTTGATCTTTCGGCCGACTACCGCCTGAACGACGCGTCCGTCTTTGAGGCGTGTTATGCCGCCGAGCACACGAGCCCCGAGCTGCTCAAGAGCCGCGCCTTTGGTCTGCCCGAGCTGTTTTGCCAGGATTTGGAGACTGCTGCATCCGACCACGCCGACGGCAAGCCCGTGCTGGTCGCCTGCGCCGGTTGCTATCCCACCGCAACGAGCCTTGCCGCTGCGCCTGCCGTGCGCGCCGGCTGGGTTGCCCAGAGCGGCCCCGTGGTCGTTGACGCTATCAGCGGCGTGACAGGTGCCGGTAAGTCCTGTAACGCCCGCGCCCATTTTTGCAGCGCAGACGAGAACCTGGAAGCCTATGGCGTGGGCAAGCATCGTCATACGCCCGAGATCGAGCAGATACTTGGCCTGGCCGACCGCATCGTCTTCACCCCGCATCTGGCACCGCTCAAGCGCGGCCTGCTCTCTACGGTGACGCTGCCGCTCGCGCCGCAGGCTCTCGACACGTTGACCCTTGAGGACGTCGTCGACCATTACAAGCAGTTCTACGCTGGACGCACCTTTGTGCGCGTGCTCGACGCCGGCCAGCAGCCCAAGACGGCTTCGGTCGTCGGCACCAACGCCGCCCAGATTGGCCTCGCGCTCAACAAGCGCGCGGGCGTGCTGGTGGCGACGGGCGCCATCGACAATCTGTGCAAGGGCGCTGCGGGCCAAGCAGTCCAATGCGCCAATATCGTCTTTGGCTTTGACGAGCGACGAGGCTTGCCCACAGTGGCGTGCCCGGTGTAGCACATTCGATTGTTAACGATTTGGTGGTCGGGCATCGAGTGGGGCGCCACTCTTAAGCTGGTCTCATGATCACGACTGGCATGGCGCACCAACCGATGTCCGTTTTTTGTTTGACATAAGGAGTCATAAAGACGATGAATACCGAGCTGTTTGATATCAAGATTCGCGCCGTCGAGGGTGGCGTTACGGCTGCGGCTGGTTTTAAGGCTGCAGGCATCCACGCTGGGTTCCGCAAGAACCCCGAGCGTCTGGATTACGCGCTCGTCGTGCCCGATAAACCCTGTCCCGGTGCTGGCGTGTTTACCACCAATCGCTTTTGCGCGGCGCCCGTGCAGGTGAGCCGTGCCAACCTGGGCGGTACCGACAAGGGGTACGGTATCATCGCCGGTGTTTCGGTCAACTCTGGCAATGCCAACGCCGCCACGGGTGAGACCGGCCTTGCATGCGCGCGCGAGACGTGCAGCATCGCATCGCAGGTCATCGGCTGCGAGCCTCAGCAGATTCTGATTGCCTCCACGGGTGTGATTGGCCAGATTCTGCCGATCGACACGTTTGAGACCGCCATTCCTGCTGCCTACGAGGCGCTCTCCGCCCACGGTGGCGCCGATGCCGCTCGCGCCATCATGACGACCGACACGCACTCCAAGGAGTACGCCGTGTCCTACGTCAGTGAGGCTGCGGGTCATGCGAGCAATGTCTATACGGTAGGCGGAATGTGCAAGGGCTCGGGTATGATCATGCCCAACATGGCCACCATGATCGCAGCTATCACCACCGATGCCCCCGTCGAGCCGGCGGCACTTCATGCCCTGCTGCTCTCGACCGTCAAGCAGACCTTTAACAAGGTAACGGTCGATTCCGACACCTCGACCAACGACACCTGCATCATGCTTGCCTCCGGTGCCGCTGCCGCAGATGCCGAGCCTATCGTCGAGGGCTCCGATGCTTTTGACGAGTTGGCATTTGCCGTGCACGAGGTGTGCGAGAGCCTGGCGCGCAATATTGCCGCCGATGGTGAGGGCGCATCCAAGCTTGTTACAGTCAACGTTACCGGCGCGTGAACGACGAGGAGGCCGATATCGCCGCCCGTGCCGTTGCCAACTCGCCGCTCGTTAAGACCTGCATCGCCGGCCACGACTGCAACTGGGGCCGCGTTGCTATGGCGCTTGGCAAGTGCGGCGTGAAGTTTAATCAGGAAGACGTTTCCATCGACATGATGGGCATGCCTGTCTGTCGCGACGGTCTGACTGTTCCCTTTGACGAGGACGAGGCTCTACGACGTTTCGAGGCGCCCGAGATCGTGATCTCGGCCGACCTGGGCGCAGGCGACGCGGCAACGACCGTGTGGACCTGCGACCTCACGCATGAGTACATCTCCATCAACGGCGACTACCGTTCCTAGATTCCGGGCACGCTGCGCATCTTGCCGCGATTGCGGACAGCGGAGCACGGCGCGATAACGATATGAAAGACGAGGCAGATTATGAAATTCGCACGCGATTGTCGTTCGAGCGAATCCAACGAAGCAACCGCGCAGCTGCTGTTCGAAGCGCTGCCGTGGATTAAGAACCTGACCGGCAAGACGGTTGTTATCAAATATGGCGGAGCCGCCATGGTTGATGAGCAGCTGCGCCGCGACGTGATGAGCGACATCGTTTTGCTCAAGATCATCGGTATGCGCCCCGTCATCGTGCACGGCGGCGGCAAGGCTATTAACGAGGCGCTGAGCCATTACGATATTCCCGTCGAGTTTAAGAACGGCCAGCGCGTGACCACGCCGGCGACGATGGATATCGTGCGCGAGGTGCTGGGCGGCAAGGTTAACCAGGAGCTGGTTGCTGCCATCAACCACCACGGCAACCTGGCCGTGGGCGTGTCGGGCAGCGATGCCGGCACGCTCATCGCCGAGCCGCTCGACCCCGAGCTCGGTCGCGTGGGCAAAGTGACGCACGTCAACACCGACTATATCGAGCGCTTACTCGATAGCGAGTACATCCCCGTCATCGCTACCGTCGCGGCGGGGGAGGACGGCGGTTTCTTCAACATCAACGCCGATACCGCCGCCGGTGCCGTTGCGGCAGCGCTCCACGCGCACAAGGCGATCTTTTTGACCGACGTCGACGGCCTGTACAAGGACTTTAGCGATAAAGACTCACTCATCTCCAACCTAACACTCGACGAGGTTAACGAAATGCTCTACGGCGGCGAGGTCGATAAGGGCATGATTCCCAAGCTGCACGCGGCCGTCGATGCGCTTGCCGGCGGCGTATTTCGCGCTCACATCATCAACGGCACCACGCCGCATTCGCTGCTGCTGGAGCTGCTGACCGATGCCGGCGTCGGCACCGTGATCCATTCCACCGAGACGGCTTACGAGTTCGATACGCATCCGCATCCGCTTTCGACGTTTGCTGCGCGTCTGACCGAGAACCTCGACGAGGTCGAGAAGCTTCAGACGGTCTAACTGACCCTCAGCCGCCCCATTTCTGCACCCATAGGCCTGCGCCGTCCGGCGCTCAACGAAAGGCATCCCATGTCACTTGCAGCTCAGCAATCGCTTGAATCCCATTACGTTATGCATACCTTTGGCCGCTCTCCGGTCGAGTTTGTCGAGGGTCACGGCATGAAGCTCACCGGCGACGATGGTCGTGAGTACCTCGACTTTCTTGCCGGCATCGGCGTGTGCAGCCTAGGTCATGGCGACCCGGCTGTGCTCTCGGCGCTCGAGGCACAGACCAAAAAGCTCATGCATGTCTCCAATTACTTCTACATCGAGCAGCGTGGACAGGTCGCGGCGCTGCTGTCCAAGCTTGCTAACGACGACGTAGATGGTGCGCGCGTGCTTGCCGATGCCATTGTCGCCGGCGATGAGACCACGGCAGCTGCTCTTGGTGCCCCGGCTGCGGATGAGCAGGTTTGGGAGACCTTCTTTGCCAACTCCGGCGCCGAGGCCAACGAGGCTCGATGAAGCTCGCGCGCCTGTACGCCAAGCGTGCCGGTAACGGCGGCAACACCATCGTGTGCATGCGCGGCGGCTTCCACGGCCGTACGCTCGAGACCATTGCCGCCACTATGCAGGATTGGCTGCAGGATAGTTTCCGCCCGCTGCCGGGTGGCTTTGTGGCCTGCACGCCCAACGATATCAATGAACTGCGTGCGATCTTTAAGCAGCTGGGGAGCGAAATATGTGCCGTGATGCTCGAGCCGATCCAGGGTGAGAGTGGCGTGCACCCCATGACCGAGGAGTTTATGGCGGCAGCGCGCGACCTGGCACACGAAGTGGGCGCCGTGCTTATAGCGACGAGTCCAGTGCGGCATCTTCCGCTCCGGCAAGCCGTTTGCATTCCAGACCTATGGCGTGGAACCCGACATCATGAGCCTTGCCAAGGGCATCGCCGACGGCGTTCCCATGGGCGCCGTCGTGGCAAAGAAGGAGATTGCCGACGTGTTTAAGCCGGGCGACCACGGTTCGACTTTTGGCGGTAGCTGCTTGGCCATCGCGGCGTGCGCCGCGACGCTCTCCGCGCTCGTGCACGGCGATTATGCCGACCATGTTGCCAAGGTAGGCGCCTATATGGAGGCAAAGCTCGCCAAGCTGCCGAACGTGACCGAGGTGCGTGGCCGCGGCTTGATGCTCGGCTGCGATCTGGACGATACTGCGGGTGATGCACACGACGTTGTGGCCCGTGCATTGGGGGCTGGTGCCGTGATTAACGCTACGGGTGCCCATACGCTGCGTTTCCTGCCGCCGCTCGTCTGCGAGGAATCCGACGTGGACAGTCTGATCGAGATCCTGTCGGACGTTTTGGCCTAACACAGCGAAATAACTTAACTTTGACCGGGTTCCGGACTGCGGACGTGCCCTATGTGGCATGATTCAGCGGTCTGGAGCCGTTTTGCTTAGATTTGCTAAGGCGGGGAGACCTGCTGGTCAAAAAACATCAAATATGAGTACTGTTATCGATTTGGTAGCAGCAATTTTGGACTAATAAGGCCAGATAGCTAGTCGAAATGGCGATGAATGTACGATTTTGATCCAATTGTTAGTCCTTATAATGGACATATGTTGCGTAACTTAAGCAAATACTATCTTTTGATATGTTGTAAGCAAGGTAGCAGTACTCATTTTTGCCATTTTTTGGCCACGGCCTTTGTGACAGACGTGCTGGCGGGTTCGAATCCCATGCGCTGGGCCTGAAAAAGGAAAGGCTCCATCGCTGGAGGCCTAACAATTCAGTGGTGGGCGATGAGGGATGTCCGCGTGCGGCCGGCGCCGCCCGCGCCCCGCTTCGCCGCTCCGCTCCTCGCGTGCTGCGCTGGAAAACGCTTGCGCGTTTCCTCAGCTCCGCACCCTGGCGGTTCGAACCCCATGCGCTGGGCCCAAACAAAAACGGTCCCCTTGCGAGGACCGTTTCCAATTCAATGGTGGGCGATGAGGGATTCGAACCCCCAGCCTTGTGCGTGTAAAGCACCTGCGCTAACCGTTGCGCCAATCGCCCGTGCGGAGAGAGTATAGCAAAACAATCGCCTCATTCACCTCATATCCATTAAAGGTAACCGTCGCGTGTCACAGCGGAGCTGATTCAGTTGAGATTGCCTGAACATTCCGCCCCTCTTTACGCCCTCGGGTATACTCAAAAGCTACTGATTCGATTTGATACCCAGCAACAGCAGAGGGGATAGTATATGTGCGGTTTTGTCGGTTTTGTCGGTGGGACGGATAACCAATCCGAGGTGCTCACCAAGATGATGGACCGCATCGTCCATCGTGGTCCCGACATGGGCGGTCAGTTTATCGACGGCCGCGTTGCCCTCGCTTCCGCCGCCTGTCGATCCTCGACCTGACCGAGCTGGCGCCCAACCTATGGCCAACGAGGACGGTAGCGTCGTCATTGTCTTCAACGGCGAGATCTACAACTTCCAAGAACTCCGTTCCGAGCTCGAGGCCAAGGGCTACAAGTTCCACTGCGGCGCCGACACCGAGAGCCTTCTGCACGGCTACGAGGAGTGGGGCGAGGCAGTACTCGATCGCTTGCGCGGTATGTACGCCTTCGTCATCTGGGACAAGAAGAAGAACAAGCTTTTTGGCGCCCGTGATATCTTTGGCATCAAGCCGCTCTACTACTATCCCATGGCCGATGCGGGTGACGGCGCTCCGGGCGTGCTCTTTGGTTCCGAGATCAAGAGCTTCCTGGACTACCCGCACTTCCACAAGGCGGTCAACAAAAAGGCCCTGCGTCCGTACATGACGCTGCAGTATTCGGCAACCGAGGAGACCTTCTTCGAGGGTGTCTACAAGCTGCCGCCGGCGCACTACTTTACCGTCGATATCCCGACCGGCAAGATGAACATCGAGCGCTACTGGGATTGCGATTACTCTGCCGTCGAGAAGCCGTTCGAGGAGTACGTCGACGAGCTGGACGAGGTCGTGCACGAGAGCGTCGAGGCCCATCGCATCGCCGACGTCAAGGTCGCGTCGTTCCTCTCCGGTGGCGTCGACTCCAGCTACATCGCCGCTTGCCTCATGCCCGACAAGACCTTCTCGGTGGGCTTCGATTACAAGAATTTCAACGAGACTAACTACGCCAAGGAACTTTCCGATAAGCTCGGCGTCGAGAACGTTCGCAAGATGATTACCGCCGACGAGTTCTTCGGTGCGCTCGAGGACATCCAATATCACATGGACGAGCCGCAGTCCAACCTGTCGTCTGTGCCGCTGTGGTTCTTGGCCGAGATGGCGCGCAAGGATGTTACCGTCGTGCTTTCGGGCGAAGGTGCCGACGAGCTCTTTGGCGGCTACGCTACTACGAGGACACGGTTCCGGTCCGCAAGTACAAAAAGATGGTGCCGTTGCCCATTCGCCGCGCGCTCGGTAACCTGGCGCTGCATATGCCATACTTCAAGGGACATAACTTCCTGGTCAAGGGTGCCGAGATCCCCGAGAAGTCGTTCCTGGGACAGGCTCTGGTATGGCCGGAGCGCGAGGTCGACGGCGTGCTCAAGCCCGAGTACAACACCGGCGACGGCGCCTTTGAGCTTGCTGCACCCATCTATGCGCGCGTGAAGGGTCAGCCCGAGCTGGTCAAGAAGCAGTATCTGGACATGAACATGTGGCTTCCGGGCGACATTCTGCTCAAGGCCGACAAGATGTGCATGGCGCACTCGCTGGAGCTGCGCGTGCCCTTCCTGGACCGCAAAGTCATGGAGTTCGCCGAGCACATTCCCGATCGCTACCGCATCAACGAGAACGGCAACAAACAGGTACTCCGCCACGCTGCCAACAAGTCGCTGCCCGATGAGTGGGCCACCCGTCCCAAGGTGGGCTTCCCGGTGCCGATTGTCTACTGGCTGCGCGAGCAAAAGTGGTACGACTATGTCAAGGAGTACTTCACCGCGCCGTGGGCAAGCGAGTTCTTCGATACCGACGAGCTCATGCACCTGCTCGATCTGCACTTTGCGGGCAAGGGCGATTTCCAGCGCAAGATCTATACGCCGCTCGTGTTCCTGGTGTGGTACAAGCGCTTCTTTATCGACGAGGACCAGCCCGCTGTTCAGGCTGCCTAGCCTCGGCTTACGAACGCCTGCGCGTAACGGCTCCTCCGGGAGCGTTTTTGCGTGGTGCGTTTCAGTTACTATAAAAACCGTCCCTGCCAAATGGCTGAGAAAGGTGAAAGATGCACCATTCGGATTCCGCGACCGTGACCACGGTCGATACGCTTGCCAAGCTTCTCGATGTGTGCGGCGAGCTGCGCGCGTCAGAGCAGGTTGACGAGCGTGCCGTGACCGGCTGCTCGTTTGATTCGCGTACGGTCTCGGCGGGTGACGTGTTCTTTTGCAAAGGCACTGCCTTTAAGCCCGCGTTTTTGAGCATGGCGCTCGATGCGGGCGCGTCGCATTTGTGTGCGAGGAGTCGCTGGTCGAGTCTCTGGAGCCGCTGGCGCAGGAGAGCGGTGCTGCGATGCTGGTTGTTGATAGCGTTCGCACGGCCATGGCCCTGTTGCCGCCGGAGTCTACGACCGTCCCGACCACGACGTCAAGATCGTGGGTATCACCGGTACCAAGGGAAAGACCACGACCGCTTTTATGCTCCAGTCCATCATCAAAGCGGCGGGCGAGTCCTGCGGCATGATCGGCTCAGTGAACACCGACGATGGTATCGAGTGCTACGAGAGCACCAATACTACGCCCGAGGCCCCAGAGGTCTGGCGCCATATCGCCAACTGCCGCACGTCAGGTCGCCAGTCCATGGTCATGGAGGTCTCGAGCCAGGCGCTCAAGTACCAACGCGTCGAGAATCTGCCGTTTGACGTGGCGTGCTTCCTCAACATCGGCCGTGACCACATCTCACCGATCGAACACCCCACGTTTGAGGATTATTTTGAGAGCAAACTCAGGATCTTTGACCAGGCAAAGACCGCCGTGGTGAATCTGGGCACCGAAGAGGTTGACCGTGTGTTGGAGGCAGCGTCGACGGCCGAGCGCTTGGTGACCGTTGGCGTCGAGCATCCCGAGGCAAGCCTGTGGGCGAGCGATGTGCGCATAGTCGGCTTTAACATCGAGTTTAACCTGCATGGCCTGTGTGCCGACGAGTCCGAGGCGGGGGAGAAGGTCCTGCTGGGCATCGCGGGCGACTTTAACGTGGAAAACGCGCTGGTCGCTATCGCCGCTGCGCGCGAGATCGGCATCGGTATCGAGGCTATCAAGAAGGGCCTCTCCAAACTGCGTGTGCCGGGCCGTATGGAGGTCGTGGAGTCGAAGGACGGCCGCGTGATCTGCGTCGTTGACTATGCGCACAACCAGCTTTCGTTCCGTTCGCTTTTCTCGTCGGTCAAGCGCGCGTTTCCCGCTAGTCCAGTCATTGCAGTGTTTGGCGCTGCCGGCGGCAAGGCGCAGGAGCGCCGCGAGCAGCTTCCGCGCGAGGCCGCACCATATTCCGACCTGATGATCTTTGCCAACGAGGACCCGGCTCACGAGGACCCGATGAAGGTCTGTCGCGAGCTTGCCGAGCATGTTCCCGACGATACGCCGAACAAGATCATCCTCGACCGCGAAGCCGCTGTGCATGCGGCGTTCAAGGCGGCGCGCGAGGAGTACGTCAACCCCGATGCTCCCACCATTGTCTTGCTGCTGGCAAAGGGTGACGAGGAGCTCATGCACGTGGGCGACGAGTTCGTGCCCATCGAGAGCGACCTTTCGCTGGCCAATCGCCTGATCGATGTTACCCAGTTTGACTAATGAACCATGATGGCGGCGGCGCCTGAGTGCGCTGTCGCCATAAGCGTGTTCCCTCAATCAAAACATGCCGTCCAAGTCCAAACCCTTCTACGTAAACGGAGTAACCATGTCCCACAACACCTTGCCGACCGTTGCCGAGCTTTCGGGCGAGATGCGCGAGCGCTTGGCCAAGGTCAAGTACGTCTTTACCGACCTGGATGCACGATGCTCGCGCCCGGCTCGTGCGTGCTGCGCGACAACGACGGCAACCCCTCGACCAAACTCGTCGAGGCCGTCGTGGCGCTCGCTCGCGCTGGCATTCAGGTGTTCCCACCTCGGGCCGCAACCGTACCATGATCCACGAGGACGCGCGCGTGCTCGGCCTCAACTCCTACATTGGTGAGATGGGCGGCCTGGTCATGTACGACCTCAAAGCCAACGATTGGGAGTATCTGACTGGCGACATGCCTTACGACCCCGCCTGCGGCCTTACTCCGCACCAGGTGATCGAGCAGACCGGCGTGTGCGAGAAGATTCTTGCCCGCTGGCCGCACAAGATCGAGTATCACAACGACATGTCGACCGGCTACAAGTACCGCGAGGTCACCGTCGGCATGCGCGGCGATGTGCCCGACAATGAGGTCCAGGCCATCCTGGACGAGGCCGGCTGCGGCCTGGTGTGGGCCTGTAACGGTCACCTGACGCATCTGTCCAAGCCGACGACGCTCGAGCTCGATCGCGTCGAGGACGGTCGCGCGTTTAACATCAATCCCGCCGGCCTCAACAAGGGCGTTGCCATCGCGCGCTTCTGCGAGCACCTGGGGATCGAGCGCGAGGAGACGCTCGCGCTCGGCGATTCCGAGTCCGACTTCTACATGGCCGATCACGTGGCACGTTCTGCCTGGTCGAGAATGGCCTGACGAGCGCCGGCGCGCCCGAGTTCCTGGCTGCTTGCGAGAACGCTTTCGTTACGCGCGGCAAAATTGTCGACGGTTGGGCGGCGACGGCAGAGCTGCTGGTCGCGGCGCGTTCGTAGCGCGGCGTCGCCGCACTTGGACATGTCTTTTCGAGAGAGACTGGTGAGGTAATGTCCGATATCGAGAATCCGACAGGCGACACGCGCCCGATTGGCGTGTTCGATTCTGGTTTGGGCGGTCTGACGGTTGCGCGCGCCATCGCGACGGTGCTGCCGCGCGAGTCCGTCTACTACTTCGGCGACACCAAACGCTGCCCCTACGGCACGCGCACCGAGGATGAGGTGCGCTCGTTTGCGTTGCAGGCGGGCCGTTGGCTGTCGAAGCACGACGTCAAGATTATGGTCATCGCCTGCAACACGGCGACAGCTGCGGCCTTGCATCTGGCCCAGCAGGTGCTCGACGTTCCCGTGATCGGCGTGATCGCGCCGGGTGCCCGTGCGGCAATCAACAGCACCCGTTCGCGTCGCGTGGGCGTGCTCGCCACCAACCTCACCATTCGCTCGGGCGCCTACACGCGCGCCATTCAGGATCTAGATGCCGGCGTCGATGTATACGGTTGTCCTGCCTCGAGCTTTGTCGAGGTTGTCGAACACGAGCTCGCCTCGGGCGCGCATCTGCAAGAGCAGTGGCTCGAGAACGAGGACATCTTCGATACGCCAGCCGTGCGAGCGCTGGTCGGCGCAACGGTTGAGCCGCTGCGCGATCGCGGAATCGATACCGTGGTGCTCGGCTGTACGCACTTTCCGCTGCTCGTGGGGCCTATTCGCCATGCGCTGGGGCCCGGGGTGCGTGTGGTGAGTTCCGCCGAGGAGACTACGCGCGAGCTGACCGATATCCTCACGCGCCGCGAGCAGCTGGCGGGCGACGCTGCCGAGCCTCAGCATCGCTTTGCGACGACGGCCGATAACATTGCCGAGTTTGCGGTGGCGGGTAGCTTTATCTTTGGCCAGCCGCTCAAGAGCATCGAACATATTGATATCGACGAACTGAAATAGATGTAGGGTTACCGTCCAAAGACTTGCCCTCTTCTTCTGCCGAAAGGATATTTCTATGGAGTACATGCAGGTCAACCGCGCCAACGGCCGTGCCGCCAATGAACTGCGCCCCGTCAAGCTCACCCGTGGTGTTATGAAACATGCCCACGCTCGTGCCTGGCTGAGTTCGGCGACACGCGCGTGCTGTGTGCCGCCACAATTGAGGAGGGCGTGCCGGGCTGGCGCAAGGGCGCCAAGGCCGGCTGGGTAACGGCGGAATATGCGATGCTGCCGGCATCGACCGGTAAGCGTTGCAAGCGCGAGTATACCAAGCGTAAGGGCCGCTCCATGGAGATCGAACGTCTCATCGGCCGCAGCCTGCGTACCGTCGTCAACATGAAGGCGCTCGGCGAGTACACCGTCACCGTCGACTGCGATGTGATCCAGGCGGATGGCGGCACGCGTACGGCGAGCATTACCGGTGCCTGGGTGGCGCTGCATGATGCTCTTGCTATGTGGGTCGAGGCCGGCAAGATCGAGCGCATTCCGCTCGCGGGCCAGGTTGCCGCCATCTCTATGGGCGTTGTCGACGGCAACACCATGCTCGACCTCGATTATTCCGAGGACAGCCACGCCGAGGTCGACATGAATCTCGTCGCTACCGACACCGGCGAGATGATTGAGCTCCAAGCACCGGCGAGCAGGCGCCCTTCGACCGCAAGCGTCTCAACGCCCTGCTCGACCTGGGCGACAAGGGCATCGCCGAGCTCATCGAGCTTCAGCGCCAAGCCCTCGCCTAACCTGCCAAAAAGGGATGTTAATTTTGGTAGGTTTTATCTGGGAAAACGTCGAAGTATAAGGTTTCTGTCGCCAGGGAGGGGAGAGGCTCGAGGCCAGTTTCCCTTGGGCGGCATTGCTATAGAGACAAGGAAGCCAGTCATGGCACTAGAGAAGATCGATATCGACACCCTCGACCCGGCGGCGACCATCGTCGTGGCAACGGGCAATGCCCATAAGCTCACCGAGATCGAGGCCATTTTGGGCAAGGTCATGCCCGAGGTTCGCTTTGTGGCGTTGGGTCAGCTGGGTGATTTTGAGGACCCCGAGGAAAACGGCACGACGTTTTTGGAGAACGCCATCATCAAGGCGCAGGCCGCGGTAGAGGAGACGGGGCTTATGGCCATCGCCGACGATTCGGGCCTGGTCGTTGATGCCCTGGACGGTGAGCCGGGCGTGTACAGCGCACGCTATGCGGGCGTGCACGGCGACGATGCCGCCAACAACGCCAAGCTCCTCGTTAACCTGGAAGGCGTGGCGGACGAGGATCGCACCGCGCGCTTTATGAGCGTCGTCGCGCTCATCGACACGGACGGTTTGGTCACCTATGGTGAGGGCGCCTGCGAGGGCGCTATCGCACACGAGGCCGCGGCGATCATGGCTTTGGCTACGACCCACTGTTCCTGCCGGTCGACACGCCGGGCAAGACCATGGCCGAGCTGACGGCGGACGAGAAGAACGCCATCAGCCATCGATTCCATGCGCTCGAGCATCTGTCCGCCAAACTGACGGGCGAGGAGTAAGCCGTGCGTGCGGTGGTGCAGCGCGTACTCAACGCCGGCGTGACGGTCGACGGCGAGTGCGTGGGTAAAATTGGGCGTGGCTATCTGGTGCTGCTGGGCGTGGGCCACGGCGACACGCGCGCCGAGGCCGATAAACTGTGGGGCAAGCTCCGGGGCTTGCGCATTAACGAGGACGAGAACGGCAAGACCAACCTGGCACTTGCCGATGTCGACGGCGAGGTTCTCGTAGTGTCGCAGTTCACGCTGTTCGCCGATTGCCGTCACGGCCGCCGCCCATCGTTTACGGATGCCGGCGCCCCCGATGTCGCCAACGAGCTCTACGAGTACTTCCTGACGCTCGTTCGCCAAGATGTCGAACACGTGGCGCACGGCATCTTTGGCGCCGATATGAAAGTCGACTTGGTCAACGACGGCCCATTCACCATCGTCTTGGACACGGACAACCTTTAGGTTACGCGGTTTTACCAAACCGCGTAACAACTGGTCATGCGAGGTTGTCGTCTGATACGTATTTGGGACGGGGTTAATTTAGCTACTTGCGTATGGCGGCAGCAGGGTGCTATAGTATTAGAGTTTTGTCTATCTTAGGGGTATTATCCCCTTTTTGAATTGCACCTTCTGGAGGCCCTGTTCATGGAAGAGATGGAAGTCAATCACGTCGACGACATCCACGAGAAGCTGACCGATATGGTGGGCGATCGCGTTAAGGTGAAGGCCAACATGGGCCGCACCCGCGTCGTCGAGCGCATGGGCACCATCAAGAGCGTCCACCCCGCCGTCTTTATCGTCGAGGTTGACGAACGTCGCGGGCGCAAGTCGCGTCAGTCCTACCAGTATATCGATGTCCTCACCGGTCAGGTCGAGCTGTTCGACCCCGAGAGCGGCGAGCATATCTTTACCCCGCTCGGCAATCAGCTCGAGGAGCACTAGCGGTGACCGATCGGTCCCTGACTCTTTCCGCGCCGGCAAAGATTAACCTCTACTTGGGGGTTCATACCGAGCGCGATGACCGCGGCTACCACAGGGTCGATTCCCTGATGGCAGCTGTCGGTCTTTCCGATACCGTGACGGTTACGCCGGCACAGGCGCTGACCGTCCAGACGGTTCCGGCATCAGATTTTCCCATGCAAAAGAATACGGCGTATCGGGCTGCGGTTGCTATGGCCGAGCATTATGGTCGCGAGGCAAACATCTGCGTGACGATTGAGAAGCGCATTCCATTGTGCGCCGGCTTGGGCGGTCCCTCGACGGATGCGGCCGCGGTCATTGTCGCCTTGGCGGAGCTCTGGGGAATTGATCGCTCCGACCCCGCGCTCGACGACATTGCGCGGGGCATTGGTGCTGACGTCCCGTTCTTTTTGCACGCGAGCCCTGCGTTCTACGTAGGTGGGGGAGACGTGCTGGCAACTGAGTACCCCGCGCTGCCCGCAACGCCCGTCGTGTTGGTCAAGCCGCGCGAGGCAAGTGTTTCGACAATTGAAGCCTATCGACGTTTTGACGAGGCCCCGGTGCCTGCGGACAAGCCCGGCGCGATAGCTTCTGCCTTGCGTGCCGGTGATGCCGAGACGGCATATGCACTCATCCATAACAACCTGGGCGTCATTTCCGCACAGATGGAGCCGCAGATTCAAACGGTTCTCGATTGGCTGCGTAAACAGGACGGCACGGTTGCTGTAGATGTGTGTGGATCGGGCGCCTGCTCGTTTGCCATTTGCGACACCGCCGCCACGGCCGAAAGGCTTGCCGACGCTGCCCTGCAAAACGGCTGGTGGTCCTGCGCGACGGAGCTCATTCTCAACACGGTTCGCATCGAAGTGTCAAAGAAGTAAAAATTTCTCTAGCACGCGACGGAAATCTTTGTTACTATAGTCGAGCTAACGGGTTGTGGCTCAGTTTGGTAGAGCACTGCGTTCGGGACGCAGGGGTCGCTGGTTCAAATCCAGTCAACCCGACCAGAGCATGAGGAGGGACCGCTTCTTGCGGTCCCTTTTTTTAGCTATTGTTGTGATACCGCGATACCCGCGGTATACTCATTCGAGCTTGTCTCGCTGTATTGTGGAGGTCTACATGTTTGGACTGAGGGCTCCTGAGCTCATCATTATTCTCGTCGTTGTCCTGATTATCTTCGGGCCCAAGAACCTGCCGAAGCTCGGCAAGTCCCTCGGCTCTACCGTCAAGAATATCCGCGAGGGTATGGAGGGCGACGATAAGGCCGAGACCAAGCAGGCCGAGGAGGTCGTGGTCGAGCAGTCCGAGGAGGACAAGGAGATCGCTGAGCTCGAGGCCAAGCTCGCTGCTGCCAAGAAGAAGCAGGCAGAGGACAGCGACGCGGACGCAGAGTAGTCCCATCCCTTTGGGGTGAGCACCTGACCGGCTTGCCCGCAGGCTAGCCGGTCTTTTTCGTTTTGTTGACAGTTGATCGTTACATCATAGTTGGGGAGATATCCGTATGGACGCAAGCCAGATCGTACTGACCGCTGAGGGCCGCCAGAAGCTCGTCGAGGAGCTCGCTTGGCGTGAGGGCGATTACGCCAAGGAGATCGTCGAGGACATCAAGGAAGCCCGCGCGTTCGGCGACCTTTCGGAGAACTCCGAGTACGACGCCGCCAAGGACAAGCAGGCCCAGAATGCTGCTCGCATTGCCGAGATTCAGGCCATCCTCGCCAACGCTCAGGTTGCTGCCACCACGGGCGATCTGACCGTCTCCATCGGTTCCACCGTTTCTCTGATCGATCCCAACGGTGAGGTCATGGAAGTCACGCTCGTCGGTACCACCGAGACCAACTCGCTCGAGCACAAGATCTCCAACGAGTCTCCGGTCGGCCATGCCATCATCGGTCACGGCGAGGGCGACTCCGTCGAGGTTGTTACGCCTTCGGGCAAGACCCGCGTCTACACCATCGCAAAGATCGCACGCTAGACCACGGTCCCGCGTAAAGGTATGTTTTCGCTCCCTGGGACCGAATCCTGGGGAGCGATTTAATTTGAGGAGCTAACTTATGGCAGAGAACCAGAACGCCGCCGATCAGGCATCGACGCTCAACGACGAGCGCGCCACCCGCCTGGCCAAGCGCGCCGCCCTGTTCGAGGCGGGCCAGAACCCCTATCCCGAGCACTCCGAGATTGAGGACTACGTCGTCGACATCGAGACTAAGTACGCCGAGCTCACCGATGGCGAGGACACCGAGGACGTCGTGAAGATCGGCGGCCGTGTGGTCGCCAAGCGCGGTCAGGGCAAGATCATGTTCATCGTCGTGCGCGACGCGACCGGCGAGATCCAGCTGTTCTGCCGCATCAACGATATGGACGAGGCCGCCTGGAATACGCTCAAGGCCCTCGACCTGGGCGATATCCTGGGCGTGACCGGCGTGGTCGTGCGTACCAAGCGTGGTCAGCTTTCCGTTGCCCCCAAGAGCGCGACGCTGCTGTCCAAGGCCGTTCGCCCGCTGCCCGAGAAGTTCCACGGTCTCTCCGACAAGGAGACCCGCTATCGTCAGCGTTATGTCGACCTGATCGCCAACGACGACGTTCGCGAGACCTTCCGCAAGCGCTCGCAGATCCTCTCCACGTTCCGCCGCTTTATGGAGTCCGATGGCTACATGGAGGTCGAGACTCCTATCCTGCAGACCATCCAGGGCGGAGCTACTGCCAAGCCGTTCATCACGCACTTCAACGCGCTCGATCAGGAGTGCTACCTGCGTATCGCCACCGAGCTGCACCTCAAGCGCTGCATCGTCGGCGGCTTTGAGCGCGTTTTCGAGATCGGCCGCATCTTCCGCAACGAGGGTATGGACCTTACCCATAACCCCGAGTTCACCACGATGGAGGCCTACCGCGCCTTCTCCGATCTCGAGGGCATGAAGGCGCTCGCCCAGGGTGTCATTAAGGCCGCTAACAAGGCTATCGGCAACCCCGAGGTTATTGAGTACCAGGCCAGACCATCGACCTTTCTGGTGAGTGGGCAAGCCGTTCCATGACCGATATCGTCTCTGACGTGATTGGTAAGCAGGTCACCATCGACACGCCGGTTGAGGAGCTTGCTGCCGCCGCACGCGAGAAGGGCCTGGAGATTAAGCCCGAGTGGACCGCCGGCAAGATCATCGCCGAGATCTATGACGAGCTGGGCGAGGACACCATCGTCAACCCCACCTTCGTGTGCGATTACCCCATCGAGGTTAGCCCGCTTGCCAAGCGCTTTGAGGATGATCCGCGCCTGACCCATCGCTTTGAGCTGGTCATCGCCGGTCACGAGTACGCCAACGCGTTCTCCGAGCTCAACGACCCGGTCGACCAGGCCGAGCGCTTCGCTGCCCAGATGGCCGAGAAGGCCGGTGGCGACGATGAGGCCATGGAGTACGACGAGGATTACGTGCGCGCCCTCGAGTACGGTATGCCTCCCGCGGGTGGCATCGGCATCGGTATCGACCGCGTGGTCATGCTGCTCACCAACCAGGCTTCCATCCGCGACGTGCTGCTGTTCCCGCACATGAAGCCCGAGAAGGGTTTCCAGTCCGGTGCCGCTGCTGCCAAAGCTGCCGAGGCCGGCAACACCGCGAGCCCCTTCGTCAAGCCGCTCAAGCCCACGGTTGATTATTCCAAGATTGCCGTCGAGCCGCTGTTTGAGGAGTTCGTCGACTTTGATACCTTCTCCAAGAGCGACTTCCGCGCCGTGAAGGTCAAGGCATGCGAGGCCGTCAAGAAGTCCAAGAAGCTGCTGAACTTTACGCTCGACGACGGCACCGGCACCGACCGTACCATCCTCTCCGGCATTCACGGTTATTATGAGCCCGAGGACCTGGTCGGCAAGACCTTGCTCGCCATCACCAATCTGCCGCCGCGCAAGATGATGGGCATTCCCAGCTGCGGCATGCTCATCAGCGCTATCCACGAGGAGGATGGTGAGGAGCGTCTCAACCTGATCCAGCTCGACGCTCCATCCCCGCCGGCGCAAAGATGTACTAACTAGTTACGCGGTTCTACGAACCGCGTAACGGCTCGACGCTGCGCGGGCCGCATTTGGACAATCTGACGTTCAACTTCAAGGGCGCGACCAGAAGGTCAGCGCCCTTTCGTTTCACGTCACCTTGTCTCAAATGCGGCCCGCTCGCTGACGTTGCCAATACATCGGCGTTGCTTGGCCATCAATAGTCATTGGGGACGTTCTTAAACGACCACCCAACGGCTATTGAGCACATGGCTCGCATGGCAGCCGTCTCTTTTATGTTTCCTTTAGCCGTTGCTGCCTAGGATGGGGGTTAGTCGGTAGGAAGGGAGCGTCTATATGGACGACGCGAGCGAGCGTGCAATCGAAGAGGACATGCTCGATCAGTTCAATTACTTTGACGATGAGGATGAGGAGCTAATCGATCGTCGCGAGCCGGCATCGCTTGACTCATTTGATCTGGTCGATGAAGAGACTGATGAGGTTGAGGACGAATCAACGGAGCCCCCACAGTCTTCGCGCCTTGACTCGCTGCTTTCGAGAGCCCCCATGCACCACGGTGTTCGTGCCGGCGCACTCCATATGAAAACAGACTGGCACCAGATCGTGACGGCAGGCGATGAGCTTGCCGTCGATGCGCCGCTCACCGATAAGTCATCCATCATCTGCCGCACCGGTATGCTTATGCTCGCGAGCGGAACGGGTGCCTGGCGTGTACGCGATACCATGAATCGCGTTGCCGCCGTACTCGGTGTCACCGTCCACGTTGACTTAAGTCTTCTGTCGTTTGAGTGCACCTGCATCGAAGATGGCCACTGCTTTAACGAGGTTGTCAGCCTGCCCACAACGGGAGTCAATACCCATCGCATTTGGATGATGGAGAGCTTCCTAAAGGAAATCGAGACGTATGGGCGCCGGTTTACCGTGCACGAATACCACGAGATGCTCAAGACCGTTGAGAGTTCAAAACCCGATTACTCTCCCTGGCAACAGGGCCTTGCGGCAGCTTGTGCTTGCGGCGCCTTCGTCTTTTTGCTCGGCGGCGGCCCTATCGAGATGGCCTGCGCATTCGTAGGCGCTGGTGTTGGCAACTTTGCTCGCTCTCATATTCTCAAGCAGGGTCTTGGCCAGTTTAGCGCGCTGACGATTGGTATTGCGCTCGCTTGCGTTTCGTATCTGCTGGCATTGCTCGGCCTTGGCCAGGTCGTACCGGGGGCAATGTCGCACCAAGAAGGCTATATCGGCGCCATGCTCTTTGTGATTCCCGGCTTTCCCCTCATTACGGCAGGCCTCGACATCGCTAAGCTCGATATGCGAAGCGGCATTGAGCGTCTTTCGTATGCCGTGTCGATTATTGTGATGGCGACCCTTGTGGCTGGATGGTTGCCGAGTGTGTGGGGCTGGCACCGGATGATTTTGCCCCGCTCGGCCTTTCGCCGCTTGCCCTTACGCTCCTGCGCGTGGTGATGAGCTTCGTTGGCGTATTCGGCTTCTCGGTGATGTTCAACAGCCCGGTAAAGATGGCCGCGGCAGCTGGGCTGATCGGCGCCGTGTCCAATACCTTGCGCCTTACGCTCGTCGATGTGCCGACGCTGTTTCCCTTTCTGGGCCTGAGCGTAGGTATGCCTCCCGAGGCGGCAGCGTTTATCGGTGCGCTGGTATCGGGCCTGCTCGCGAGCTTAGCCGAAATCAAGCTCACCTACCCACGTATCGCCCTCACGGTGCCATCGATTGTCATTATGGTGCCGGGCTTGTATCTGTATCGCTCGATGTATTACATGTGCACCTTCGACACGGTCAATATGCTCGGCTGGTTTGTGCGTGCAGTGCTCATCGTGGCGTTTTTGCCCGTTGGTTTGGGTGTGGCGCGTACGCTCACCGACCCTCGCTGGCGCCACACCAGCTAATTGGTGCAAGGGGGGCAGGTCACTTTGTACCAAATGAGTTGCGGTGAAATAGGGACTGAATTGCTGCTTAAAGGGTCAAAACAGTCCGTATTCCACCGCAACTTATGGGGTCGGGGGATTATCGGTGCCCTGCATCTTCATAAACTCAACGCTTACGAAGCGCATGCGTTTCGTGCTAGGCTGGTTCCACCACATAAGTAGTCGCAGACGCGCGTACCACGGGCGGGCGAGATGAAGTTCCAACAGCTCCATCTTGCCCGCCCGTTTTTGTTGCGTGGCGCCGCGGTACAACACAGAGAGGAATCTGCCCTTTATGCCTATCAACAAACGAGAGAGCCTGCTGTTCACCTTTATCATGTGCTTTTGCATGGTGCTCTGGATGAGCATCTACAACGTTGCCCTGCAGCACGGGGCCATCAACGGCGAGGTCGTTGCCGCTGCGTGGCTCGGCTTCCCCGTTGCCTACATTTTTGCCATGTGCTGCGACTGGTTCGTCGCCAGCCCGCTCGCCAAGGGTTTCGCCTTTAAGTACTTGGTCACGCCGGGCAAGAGCTCGCCACTTGCCATGACGCTCGCCGTCAGCTCCTGCATGGTCGTTCCCATGGTCATCATCATGTCGCTGTACGGTGCCTGCGAGGGTCTGACGCACATGCCCGGCGGCATCCTTGCGAACCTGTATTCCGTGCCTGCGATCTGGATGATCAACATCCCGCATAATTTTGTGATGGCGCTGCCGTGGAACCTTTTGGTAGCCGGTCCGATTTCCCACTTCGTCTTCCGTCGCGCCTTCCTGTGGGGACGGTTTTCAAGGAGGAGCATGCCGAGCTCTTGGAGCAGGCTATGGCTCCTGAGTGCGAGTAGCTCGCTTAGGGATCTGCTGAGCGCGGGCGACTTGCTTGGTTGGAGCCCTAAGCGTGGATAGCTCTCTCGGCGACATCGCGGGCGTGAGCGGTGCGCATGACCGGAGGGCCCGTGCTGCTCCGTTGCCCGACGTGCTAGCGCGCAGAAGAATCTGTTGGTGCATTCGGCGGCTGCTGAAGCGTTTCGGCAGCCGCTTTTTATACGGAGTTTAAATACAACAGTCTGTTGTATTACGTAGAGTGGTATATCTCTAGCAGGAAAAATGCGAGAGACGGAGCATTATGGCGTTGCTAGTAGGACTGGACGTAGGGTCGACGACGACCAAAGTTTACGCGATGCACGAGGATATGACCGAGGCGTGGTGGGGATATCGCCGCCACGGGGCGTGTCAGACAGCGAGCGTGCGCGCCATGCTCGGCGAGCTCGCCGAGCGCTTTCCCCATGAGTCGCTGCGCGTTGCGGTGACCGGCTCGGGTGCGCGCGATATCGCGACCGCGCTGGGCGCCTCGTACGTTCAGGAGGTGGTCGCCAACGCGCTCGCGATCAGCAGGTTCTATCCGCAGACGCGCTGCGCCATCGAGCTGGGCGGCCAAGACGCCAAGATGATCTTCTTCCGCACCAACGATAAGGGAGACATCGAGGTTGCCGACATGCGCATGAACGGTTCGTGCGCAGGCGGTACCGGTGCATTTATCGACGAGATGGCAAAGCTCATGGGGGTCGGCACCGAATCGGGCGAGTTCGAGCAGCTCGCAAGCCGGGGAACGACCGCCCACGAGGTCTCGGGCCGCTGCGGCGTGTACGCAAAGACCGATATCCAGCCGCTGCTCAACGAGGGCATTCCTACCACCGACCTGGCGCTTTCGGCGCTTCACGCGGTCGCCCGCCAAACGATCGGCGGTCTGGCCCAGGGTATCGACATCGAGCCGCCGGTAATCTTCGAGGGCGGTACGCTCGCCTACAACCCCACGCTGGTCCGCGTGTTCCGGGAGCAACTGAATCTATCGGACGATCAGGTTATCGTCCCGCGCGATCCGCAGATCATGGTCGCGCGCGGTGCCGCCCTGTCGCTGACCGACATGTTCGCATCGTCCCAACCGATCGACCTTCCCGACGCTTTTGTCCGGCTGGATAAGCTCGAGACGGTCGCGCCCGCAAGCGGGGAGGGACGTCTTGCCCAGCCCTTTTTTGCCACACCTGCCGAGCAGGCGGATTTTACGGCACGCCATGGCAAAGAGACGCCGGCAAAGGGTCCGGATGCGTATGCGCCCGGAGAGACGGTGCGTGTGGCGCTCGGTATCGATTCGGGGAGCACGACGACCAAGTTCGCCCTGGTCGATGAGGCGGGTGAGCTTGTCGATTCGTTCTACGCGTCTAATAACGGCAGACCGCTCGACGTCGCCCAACAGGGTCTTGTCAGCTTGAAGAACCGCTGGGAGACAGCGGGAGTCACGCTTGCGATCGATGCCGTGGGCACCACGGGATACGGCGAGGAGCTTTTCGCGCGCGCGTTCCACGCCGACTACCATACGGTCGAGACGGTCGCGCACGCCCGCGCCGCGTGCGCATGCGTTCCCGATGCGACCTTCGTGCTCGACATCGGCGGACAGGATATGAAGGCCATCTGGCTCAACCACGGCGTGCTGACCGATATCGTCGTCAACGAGGCGTGCTCTGCGGGCTGCGGCTCGTTCCTCGAGGGTTTTGCCAAAAACCTCGGAATAGCCGTTGAGGATATCGCGACCGAGGCATTTTCGTCCAAAGCCCCCGCCGTTCTCGGCAGCCGCTGCACGGTGTTCATGAACAGCAGCGTCGTTTCCGAGCAGCGGCGCGGTAAGGTCCGGGCGACATCATGGCCGGTCTCTGCCGTTCGATTATCGAGAACGTGTTCACCAAGGTCATTCGCGTTTCAAATCTCAACCGTCTGGGCGACAAAGTCGTCGTCCAGGGCGGCACGTTCCGAAACGACGCGGTGCTGCGCGCATTCGAGCAGTATCTGGCAAACCCGTCACGCGTGCGCCCCACCCGGGGCTGATGGGCGCTATCGGTATCGCCCTGCTCGCGCGCGAGGAATGCCGCAAGGGCGACGCCGGCACGTCGTTTATCGGGCTCGATGCCGTGGAGCGCTTCGAGCATCGCGAGTTCGGCGGCGTTACCTGCCGTCGGTGCAACAACCGCTGCCAGCGCGCGGTCGTGGCATTTGGCGACGGCTCGCTTTACGTCACGGGCAATCGCTGCCCGCGCGGCGGCGCCATCTCATGGGATGAGCTCGTGCGCGAGGTTCCCGCGGCGGAGGAGCTGCGTCCGCAGGTGCTTGCGAGGCACGGGCACCCGGCACGGGGCGCGACCGGACCGCGGCTGCCCCCAATCTCTTTGTCGACCGCGAGAAGCTGCTGTTCGAGTCGTGCCCCACGGTTCCCGTCTGCGGGGGGCGCGATGTCACGATCGGCATTCCCCGTGTGCTCGAGTTCTGGGACACCATGCCGTTCTGGTCGACGTTCTTCAGCACGCTCGGCTTTAAGGTGCGCGTCTCGGGACGCAGCACCAAGGCGATGTACGAGCGCGGTCTGGCGCACGTCACATCCGACACCGTGTGCTTCCCGGCCAAGCTCGTCCACGGCACATCCGCAATCTCGTCGACGCCGGCGTCGACCGCATCTTCATGCCCATCATCACGACGGTGCCCACCGAAAACACCGCCTCTACCAGCGAGTGGATGTGCGCCGTCGTAAAGGGATACCCCTACGTGATGCGCAATTCCGATAACCCGGAGGAGCGTTTCGGCGTTCCGTTCGATACGCCGCTGTTCCACTGGTACGACGAGGGCGACCGAAACCGCCAGCTCAAGGCGTGGTGCAAGGAGACCTTCGATATCGATGCCGACCTGGTTGCCAAGGCGACCGAGCAGGCGGACCGCGCGCAGCAGACGTTTGAGAACCAGCTGCAGCTGCGCGGCAGGCAGGTGCTCGAGAACGTGCGCGAGGACGGCGGCTACGCGGTGGTGATCGCTTCGCGCCCGTACCACAACGACCCGCTGGTCAACCACGGGCTGCCCAAGCTCTTCTCTGAGCGCGGCATCCCCGTGCTGACGCCCGATGCGGTGCCGGGGGTCTACAACGTCGATCTTTCCAACAGCCGCATCGACATCGTGAACAACTACCATGCGCGCATGCTGTCGTGCGCGGTCATCGTCGCATCGACGCCCGAGCTCGAGCTCGTGCAGATGGGCAGCTTCGGCTGCGGCCACGATGCGTATCTCACCGATGAGATCGCGCGCATGATGGGCGAGATGGGCTCCAAGGTTCCGATGATGATCAAGCTCGATGAGAGCGACGTCGCCGGTCCCATGGGCATTCGCGTGCGTTCGTTTATCGAGTCGGTCAACCGTCGTCGCGCGGAGGAGCGTGCCGAGCGCCCGGGTGCACGCGGTCCATCCGCTCGAGACCCGTATAAGGTCAAGTACACCAAGCGCGACCGGCACGACAAGATCGCGCTGGTCCCCCAACACCTCCCATGCGTTCTGCAGGCTCATGACCGCGGCGATGCGCAATCAGGGCGTGCGCGCCGAGGCCC
>ENA-OQAA01000438-OQAA01000438.1-human-gut-metagenome-genome-assembly--contig:-NODE-438-length-29026-cov-2.386622_pt1 | contig 29026 bp, 33 predicted proteins | sample MGYA00242489_ERZ504515 | MGnify/ENA primary metagenome ERZ504515 (study PRJEB26092, sample SAMD00036237) | human gut metagenome | host: Homo sapiens | study: EMG produced TPA metagenomics assembly of... | reverse complement strand
CATATCTGTGGACATGTAAGCGGAAATATATCCACGGTCAAACTGCATACCTTCTACAAGGTCAAGCTCTGTGTGCATGGTCTTGGACTCTTCTACTGTGATAACGCCGTCTTTGGAAACTTTTTCCATAGCGTCTGCAACAAGCTGGCCAACTTCCTCGTCACTTGCAGAAATTGCAGCTACGTTTGCAATCTGTTTCTTTCCGCTGATTGTCTGGCTCATTTCCTGAATTGCTTTTACTGCTGTATCAGTTGCTTTTTTCATTCCTTTACGAAGGATGATCGGGTTTGCTCCTGCTGCAAGGTTCTTCATACCTTCATGAACCATAGCCTGTGCCAGAACAGTAGCTGTTGTAGTACCGTCGCCTGCAACATCGTTTGTTTTGGAAGCAACTTCTTTGATCAGCTGTGCTCCCATGTTCTCAAATCCGTCCTCAAGCTCGATCTCTTTTGCAATAGTCACACCGTCGTTTGTGATAAGCGGAGCGCCGAAAGATTTGTCAAGTACAACGTTTCTTCCTTTCGGTCCAAGTGTTACTCTTACTGTATTTGCAAGCTGGTTTACACCATTTTCAAGTGCGGCTCTTGCTTCTGCACCAAATTTGATTTCTTTTGCCATGATGAAAATTCCTCCTAGTCTTTTATAAGATACAAAACTTTTAAAGAAACACCATTTTCACTGGTTTCGCCCTTCTCTGTATGGGGATTCATCCAGTATTCCTGTCTGTGTTTTATTTAACAACTGCTAAAATATCGCTCTGTTTTACAATGATGTACTCTTCGCCGTCAAGCTTAACTTCTGTTCCTGCATATTTGGAATAAATAACCTGATCTCCTGCAGCAACTTCCATTTTTACTTCTTTGCCGTCTACCATTCCGCCAGGACCTACTGCAATAACTTCTGCCTGCTGCGGTTTTTCCTGAGCCTGACCCGGAAGCACGATGCCGGATTTTGTTGTCTCTTCTGCTTCTAACTGTTTTAATACAACTCTGTCACCTAAAGGTACTAATTTCATGATCTATTTCCTCCTTTTATTTGTCGCAATCTGTTGCTAGCACTCATTTCATTCGAGTGCTAATCACTGTCCTTATATTATTGAATTGCCTCCCATTTCGCAACTCTTTTCACGGTCATATAAATAGATATATACTTTTATTATCTCTTATTTACTCTTATTTTCTTGTTTTTTCTTATCTTCTTATTTTTTTACAAATCTGCTGCCGTGTCTGTTCCATATTCTGAGTTACTAACTGCCCACATTGATGTCTATGGAACTGACTGCATATTGTTCAGTATTCAGATACCTTCAAATTTTCAGACAATTTAAAGTTACAGCTTCTGATTTCTGTTGCCCAATGCTTTATATTCTGAACTATCCGGATATCTCAGACAATCCATTTCCGGTAAAACTGCTCTGTTTCCCCACAGCAGAAATTCAACAACTGTCGAACTTCCTGTAAGGTCAGTATTTTACCCTGACTCTTGACAAAGTGCAAAAAAACAGGAGCTTCCGTCTCCTGTTTTATAAATATCGTTTATTCACACTGTTTTATGATTTTTTGTTTCGCTGTGCTTTGATCTCTTCCAGCTCATCAAAAAATCACTTCATTCAGAACCTTGATATAGGTTCCCTTCATTCCTGAAGAACGGGACTCGATCACGCCTGCGCTCTCAAATTTACGCAGCGCATTAACGATCACTGATCTGGTGATCCCCACTCTGTCTGCAATCTTGCTGGCTACAAGAATACCCTCTTCTCCGTCCAGCTCATCGAAAATATGGATGATCGCTTCCAGCTCTGAGAAGGATAAGGTATTAAATGCTGATTTTACTACCTGCTGCTTTCTGTCTTCTTCTGCATTCTCTTCATGGACTGCGCGCATCATTTCCAGACCAACCACAGTTGTTCCGTATTCACTGACAATAATGTCCTCAATATCATATGGCTTGTCATCCCTGTACATAAACACAGTTCCAAGGCGCTCTCCGGCAATATCAATAGGATTGATGATGCCCTGACACCGGCTGTCCACATGCTCAAAACCAAGTGTCTGAAGATTTACATTCTCTTTTGTTGATAAAACTCCTAAAATCTTTCATTCAAAAGAGTGTCTACATGTCCGCCGACTTTATCCTCTATCAGCTCTGTGATCTCCTGTACACCCGGGCATAAGCTGACGCCCAGCACCTTGCCCTTTTTGCTCAACACCAGTATATTAGAACTTAAAGTCTCCATCAGTACCTGGCAGATATCATTAAACACTACCTTGCTGGAGCTGCTGTTGTGCAAAAGTTTATTGATCTTTCTTGTTCTGTCTAACAACTGAACGCTCATACTGGCCTCCTTTTCTCATCTCTCCTGTATTTTCTACATAAATGTCCTGATGAGTTTATATTACACGCTTTTTTCCAAAATTACAAGACATTTTTATGTTTTTTCAATTTTGCCTGCCTATTCTGAAAATATTTCCTTTTTAAATTTATTGTGAAATTTTTCAATCTTCCTGCTTTGTTTTCTGCTCCACATAACCGCAGGTCTCCTGGCTGCACACCAGCTTGTTTCCTTTTTCTACCATATAGCTGCCGCATACCGGACATTTTTTGTCAGACGGTTTCTGCCAGGACATGAAATCACATTCCGGATTATCCTCACAGCCGTAATATTTTCGTCCCTTCTGCGTTTTTTTCAGAACAACATCCCTGCCGCATTTCGGACATGCAACACCAATTTTCTCATAATAAGGTTTGGTGTTTCTGCAGTCCGGAAATCCCGGACAGGCAAGAAATCTTCCATGAGGACCATATTTGATCACCATATTCCGCCCGCAGAGGTCACATACCACATCTGTCACCTCATCCTGGATATCTACCTTTTCCAGTTCCTGCTCCGCTGCATCCACGTCCTTTTTCAGATCCGGGTAGAAATTACGCACAACAGTTTTCCACTGAACGGTTCCTGCTTCCACACAGTCCAGAAGGCCTTCCATCATGGCTGTAAAATGAACGTCCACAATACTTGGAAATGCCTGCTTCATAATATTATTCACTACCTCGCCCAGCTCTGTCATATACAGGTTTTTCTGCTCCTTTGACACATAGCGGCGGCTGATGATGGTGGTAATGGTAGGGGCATAGGTACTTGGACGGCCAATTCCCTGCTCCTCCAGAGCCTTTACAAGAGAGGCCTCTGTATAGTGAGCCGGCGGCTGGGTAAAGTGCTGTTCCGATTTCAGTTCCAGCAATTCAAGCTCCATGCCTTTTTCCAGACTCTGACTGAGGACATTTCCCTTCTTATTGTCATCATCCTGCACATACACGGACATAAAGCCGTCAAATACAACCTTTGATGCGGCAACGGTAAATGTATATTCACCGGCTCCGATCTTCACAGAAGTAGTCTCATAACGCGCCGGCGCCATTCTGCTTGCAGTAAAACGCTTCCATATAAGCTGATAAAGACGGAACTGGTCTCTTGAAAGAGATTCCTTCAGCATTGCCGGAGTTCTTGAAATATCTGTGGGACGGATTGCCTCATGGGCATCCTGGATCTTCTGATCCTTCTTTACTGCCTTTCCGCCCTCTTCCACATAGCTTTCTCCATACTGTTCTCCAATGTATGCTCTTGCCGCCTCATCGGCTCCTGGGAAATTCTTGTAGATCCGTACGCAGATAGGTGATGATACCTACTGTGCCATTTCCCTTGATATCAATACCCTCGTAAAGCTGCTGGGCAAGACGCATGGTTTTCTGAGTGGAAAAGTTAAGTGTCTTGGCCGCCTCCTGCTGCAGTGTACTGGTGGTAAACGGAAGGGGAGCGTTTTTGATTCTCTCTCCTTTTTTTACTTCTGTCACCTGATATTCTGCGTTTTCCAGCTTTTTCAGGATCTCGTCCATTTCTGCCTTATTGTGAATCGGAAGCTTTTTGTCTGTTCCATAGAATTTTGCCTGAAGAGGCTTCTTTTCCCCATGGATCTTAAATGCGCCGTCAAGGCTCCAGTATTCTTCCGGAATAAAGGAATTGATCTCTTCCTCTCTGTCGCATATGATCCGAAGCGCCACAGACTGCACGCGCCCTGCGCTCAGGCCTCTTTTTACCTTTGCCCAGAGCAGCGGACTGATGCTGTAGCCTACCATACGGTCCAGCATTCTTCTGGCCTGCTGTGCATCCACAAGATTCATGTCCAGCTCTCTTGGCTGTTTGATTGAATTTTTGACTGCTGTTTTGGTGATCTCATTAAAGGTGATCCTGCGCATTTTTTTCGGATCTTCCTTTAACGCCTGCATCAGATGCCAGGAAATAGCTTCTCCCTCACGGTCAGGGTCAGTTGCCAGAAAAATTTTGTCAGCCTTTTTTGCCGCCTTGCGCAGCCCTGCCAGAAGCTCTCCCTTTCCGCGGATGGTTATATATTTGGGCTCAAAGTCATTTTCCACATCAATTCCAAACTGACTTTTCGGAAAATCTCTTACATGTCCGTTAGATGCCTGTACGTCATAATTACTCCCCAGAAACTTCTTAATTGTTTTTACCTTTGCAGGTGACTCCACGATCACCAGATATTTTGCCATGCTACCTCTCCTATTTATCAAAATCACTTATGTCTGAATTTTCACATAATAATGTCTGCTGATTTCTCTGATCAGTCCCAGGATACTTAATTCTACAAGAATACTCCCTGTTTTTTCAGCAGAAAGCCCTGTTTCCTGCATAATACTGTCCCTGGATTTTGGTCGTAAATCGAGACAACTATACACCATATTCAAATCACTTGCAAGTCCTAAGTTCTTTTTTTCAGATGATTTTACGGTATTTTTACAATTTATCCCAAGTTCTTCCAGAAGCACTTCCGGCTTGTATGCCAGCCCTGCGCCGTCATAGATCAGCCTGTGACAGCCCCTGCTCAGTTCTTCATTTACAGGACCCGGAAGGGCAAAAACCGCCTTTCCCTGTTCCAGCGCCCACTGGGCTGTAATAAGGGAACCGCTCTTTTCTTTTGCCTCCACTACAAGAACAAGATCTGACAGCGCACTTAAAATTCTGTTCCTTGCAGGAAAATGATAATTTCTCGGCTGAGTGCCCGGAGGATATTCACTGATGATTCCTCCCTTTTCTCTCAAAATCCTTTCATAAAGATTCCGGTTGGTTGCCGGATAACAGACATCCGGTCCGCTTCCCAGAACTGCCCAGGTGGGCATCCCTCCTGCAAGCGCTCCTCTGTGTCCTTCCGAGTCGATTCCTGTTGCCATTCCGCTTATGATCTGCACTCCTGCTTCTGCCAGCGTCTTTGCATACTGAAACGCCTGGATTCTTCCGTAGGGACTGCACATTCTTGCCCCCACAACTGCGGCACAGGGTCTTTCCGGATCCGGCAGCCTTCCTTTTATATAAAGCTTTTCCGGCATGTGGTCATAGGCTTTCAGTTTTTCCGGATATTCCGGCTGACCTTTTTCGATACATCTGATATTGTCTGAGTGATTTCTTTCCATATAAAATACCCCTTCTCCCGTTTTTTTATGACTTTTTATTTTTCTGTTCACGACCAGTATTTTTTGTCAAAGGCACGGTAGGACAGCGCTTCTCCTATATGCTCTTTTTTTTATCAGCTCCGAGCTTCCATGTCGGCAATGGTTCGGGAAACCTTCAGTATCCTGTGGTATGCTCTGGCGCTGAAATCCATTCTGTCAAAGGCTGCTTCCAGAAGCGCTTTCCCCTGAGCATCCGTCCGGCAATAAGCTTCAATCATGTTTCCTTTCAGTTCCCCGTTGAACTGAATGTTTTCTTTCTGATAGCGATTTCTCTGGATTTCATGAACCTTTTCCACTCGTTTCCTGATCCGGTCCGATGCTTCCCCCTGTCTTCCATTCAGACTGGAAAAGCTTACCGGTTCTGCTTCTGCACAGAGATCCAGACGGTCAAGAAGCGGCTGACTGATCTTATTCAGATACCGGCTTACCTGCGCGATCGTGCACCGGCATCGGTTCATATCCGGATAATACCGCAGGGACGAGGATTCATACTGCGCACAGGATAAAATCAGCAGGAAAGGTATAGGTTCCGTATACTCTTGAAATCCGTATTACCCGGTCCTCCAGAGGCTGCCGCAGGATCTCCAGGGTTCTTCTGGAAATTCCGGCATCTCATCCAGAAACAGAACGCCCCTGTGAGCCAGCGTGATCTCCCCCGGTCTTGGATTACGCCCGCCGCCGGCAAGGGCAGGAGCAGGACTGGAGTGATGAGGACTTCGGAAAGGCCGCTGCCTTACCAGAGGATCTGTGGGAGAAAGAAGCCCTGCAATACTGTAGATTTTAGTCAGCTCCAGGCTTTCATCAAAGGTCAGAGGAGGCATGATTCCCGGTATCCGTCTTGCCACCATGGTTTTTCCTGCTCCCGGCGGTCCGATCATCAGAAGATTATGGAATCCGCTTACAGAAATTTCCACTGCTCTTCTTAAAGATTCCTGTCCCCGGATCTCACTGAAATCCAGTTCCTGTCCCAGCTGCTCTGTTTCCTGTCTGATACAGGGCTGTCTGTACTTTCCGGGAGCTTTCAGAAAAATGATCAGCTCTTTTAAATTTTTTACCCCTATGATTTTCATATCCGGCACCAGACAGGCTTCTCTCATATTCCCCCAGGGAACAATGCACAGCCGGCACTTTTCTTCTCTTGCCCTTATAACAATAGGAAGAATTCCGGGAATCGCATGAATTTCCCCATTGAGGCTTAATTCTCCCGCAAACATGACTCCCTTTAAAACTTCCGGCTCCAGAATGCCGGAAGCAGCCAGTACGGCTGCCGCTACCGGAACATCAAATCCTGCTCCTTCTTTTTTTATGTCAGCCGGGGCAAAATTAACTGTGATCCTTTTTGGCGGAAGCGCGATCTCATTGTTTTTAAAAGCTGTTCTCACTCTGTCCTGAGCCTCCTTCACCTGAGCAGAGGGAAAACCTACCATAGTAAAGGACGGCAGTCCATCGCTTACATCGGCCTCCACCTGTACCGGATGTACTTCCATACCGAGGATCACTGCAGATAATACTGCTGCAAACATAACACTCCTTTCTGCGAAAATCAGTCCCCGATCCTGTTTTTCACGAAAAAATAAAGCTGTACTTTTAAAGAATAACTATAAATGGAAATTCCAGCAGAACTGCTGTCTAAGAAATAGAAATTGAAAAGATGATTTGTCTGTTCTTTTATTATAGGGCTGAAGCCCTGGAAACACAAGCCCCAGCCACGGAAATGTGGCGATATTCCAAATCCCGCCTGATAGCAAAAAAAGGCACCTATGGTTTTCCATACATGCCTTTTTGTTTCATGATATGATTTATGATCAGTTTCCTGCTGCCCTTTTCAGCATTTCCCATTCCTCAATTTTCTGGATATTTGCAATCTCATATTCATTAAAAATGGAGCCTGCTGAGCGTCAAAGGTATCCGGATCAACAGTTCCCTGATACCAGGATTTGCTGTTAAAATAATCTACAATACTCTGGGTCACAAAGATCCTTCCGTGGCGGGCATAGATCTCATTTTTTGCAAGCTCAAGCTGAGCCGACGAATACACAGATACCTCATCATCTGTCAGATACCTGCTGTTGCTTTCCGGAAAGAAATATTCTCCAGTCTGGCTGATCTGCTGATTCTGAGGCATCGGCGTTGGCGTTGCCGTAGGATCCGGTACAAGCTGAACCTGATTCCGGCTCATAATACAGTCCACACTTGGGAAAACAGCAGATACCGGTTCGCTGGTTACGATCTTTACATAAAGCTGTCCATTGTCAAAAATCAGATTCCCTGATGAACTGTTTCCGGCTGAATCGGAAAAATAAAATTTCGCCGCATTGCCGGCAACCTCAGCGGTTACATCTGCCGTCACTGTCTGGGTCTGATTGCGGTCCATCTGAGAAAAACTGAAGGATACGGTATCCAGACTGATATTATAAATATTCATTGTCACAGTTCCGTCTGTACTGTACCATTCATTCCAGAAATCATCCGGATTAAAGGCAGCCACCACTGTCGGAATCGGTGTAGGCGTTGCGTGGGTCTCGGTGTGGGAGAAGGCGTTACGGATACCGCAAGGGTAGGGGCAACGGTAGGCCTGTTTTCCAGTGCTTCCAGCGCCTCCTGTTTTTCTGTCTCCTTCTGTGCGCTGGTCCGAAGGCCTACAAGAAGCAGCGCTGCGGCGCTTACCATTATAAAAACCGCAGTCAGTACACAGAGCAGTATTTTCAGTATCTCTCGTTTTCTTCTCATTCTGTTTCACCTCTGTTCTGCACGTACTTCATAACTGATTTCTTATGGCAGTTCTTTATTCCTTGCCGCTCCAGCAATAAGTACAAAGCTTGCACGGCTCAATATCAATAGAAGCCACAAGATCGTCAAGACGATGGTATTTCAGGGTCGTAAAGTTCAGCTCTTTGCGGATATCCTCCAGCATTCCCTTATAATTCTCAGAATCCGGATTTGCATAGTCCGCAAGAATTTTTTCATCCACATTGTCACCTTCCCGCTTTGCGATCACTCTTCTTGTGATCAGATCCATCTCGGATTTTGAGCGGGAAAAATTCAGATATTTACATCCGTACAAAAGCGGCGGGCAGGCCGGACGGATATGTACCTCTTTAGCTCCGTTGCTGTAAAGGAAATCTGAAGTTTCGCGAAGCTGGGTTCCCCTTACAATGGAATCATCGATCATCAGAAGGCTTTTATCCTTGATCAGTCTGTGAACAGGGATCAGCTTCATTCTGGCGATCAGATTTCTCTGGCTCTGCTGGGTTGGCATAAAGGAACGCGGCCAGGTAGGGGTGTATTTAATAAACGGGCGGGCAAACGGCACTCCGGAGCGGTTTGCATAACCAATGGCATGGGCAATTCCGGAATCCGGAACACCTGCCACAATATCAGGTTTTACCTCTCCAAAATCACGCTCTGCCAGCATATCGCCGCATTTATAGCGCATTTCCTCTACATTTACCCCCTCATAGGTGGAAGTAGGATATCCATAGTATACCCAGAGGAAAGAACAGATACGCATTTTGTCTCCAGGCTTCTGCAGAGTTTCAATTCCTTCCGGAGTCACTGCCACGATCTCGCCCGGTCCCAGAGACTTTTCATCTTCATAGCCCAGGTTGATGTACGCATGGCTTTCAAAGGAAACACACCGAGCACCGTCTTTTTTTCCAATAATAAGAGGAGTTCTTCCAAGACGATCTCTGGCTGCAAAAAGTGCCTTTGGAGTCAGGATCAGCATGGTCATAGATCCGTCTATCATTTCCTGTGCATAGCGGATTCCCTCTACCATAGTTGACTTCTGATTGATCAGAGATGCAACCATTTCTGTAGGATTCACATTTCCGCCGCTCATTTCCAGAAAATGTGTGCTGCCGTTTTTAAAAGAATGCTCCACAAGCTCTTCCATATTATTGATCTTACCTACTGTTGTAATGGCAAAATTCCCAAGATGAGAACGTACCAGCAGAGGCTGAGGCTCATTGTCAGAAATGCATCCAATTCCAAGATTGCCCTGAAGCTCTGATACGTCTCTGTCAAACTTTGTACGGAACGGGGAATTCTCAATATTATGAATGGCTCTGTCAAATCCCTTTGCCGGATCATATACAGCCATTCCTCCCCTTCTTGTTCCCAAATGAGAATGATAGTCAATTCCGAAAAACAGATCCAGCACACAGCTGGACTTTGAAGCTACTCCAAAAATTCCGCCCATAATTCTGTTCTCTCCTTATTATGTTTTTTCACTACGTGAAGCTGAGTAATCGACAGTCTGTCTCAGACCGGCAATCCCTAGTTTGATCTTCCGTATTTACTGCAAGCATCATTATATAAAAACAGGAAAAATAAGTAAAGCCTTTATTTTGTTTCTTTTATAATACCTTTCCTGTAGGCTTCAAGAAGACGGGTAAGTTCCTGTATCCTTTCCCGCAAAGCTTTCCCGTTGTCTGTATCCCCTACAAGACGCCTTTTTGAAGAATAATGCACAGCCATCTGGCTGGATACAATGTCATTCCCTTTGGAAACCGCCTCCTCCGCAGAGGTAAACGGCTCATGGGCTGCAAGAAACAGGCCGTAAGAGTTATAGATCAGAGTGTAGCCTGCGATTCCGGTGACCTTCTGATACGCCTTGCACAGACCGCCGTCAATGACGATCACCTTGCCTCCGCATTTCACCGGACTTTCCCCCTCGATCTGATGTACAGGAACATGGCCGTTGATAATGTGGCTTTTTGCCGGATCCAGCCCAAACTCCAAAAGCATGCGCTCCACTACCTCCTCCTTTTCCAGAAGCTGATAGTAAGCGCCCTTTTTCTCTTTTGCAATATCTTTATCTTCTATAAAATACCGTTCAAAGGTTGTCATTTTGTCCTTGCCGAACAGAGGGGAATTTGGTCCCGCCCAGATATACCACAGGATATCCTTTCCCTTTTTCTGTTCCTCTGCATCCACGGAAAAGAACGCCCTGCGCACATAGCTTTCCAGAATATCGTAAAGAGCCCTGCCACTGTAAGTTTCCCCGTAAACCTCTACTTCTTTCATGCTTCCGTCCTCATTAAGAGGAATGCAGCCATGAAAAAGCAGATTTCCGTTATAGATCTTGTACAGGCCTCCCACGTCAAGAAGAAGGCGCATATGATTCTGAAGCTTTTCACAGTTCCGGAAGGCTGCTTCCAGCCGTTCCATAACTTCCAGTTCTCCTGCAGTAAGCTCATAGGGATGTTCCCAGTCAATGGTGGGAAACAGATTGTCCCTGAGCGCATATTCCTTTCCGTCCGGCATGACAATGCTTCCCTTTTCCGGATCAATTCTGTGAAGAAGGCAGCGATCCTCCATATGAAATTCCCTGCGTTCCCTTAAAAGCTGACCCTCCAGCTTAAACTGGATCATGGCAATGGCCTTGTGCATTTTGCGCCCAAGCTCCTGTTCCAGAGAATGGTAGTCAGAAACACCCTTGATCCCGAACACTGTGCATGGGTCATCCTTATAGGTTTCCATGGCATAGGTGGCCAGCGGAAGCATGTTGATCCCATAGCCGTCCTCCAGAATATCCAGGTTTCCATAGCGGATACTGTTTCTTACTACTGTGGCAATGCAGGCTCTCTGTCCCACTGCCGCCCCCATCCACACAACATCATGGTTTCCCCACTGAATATCAAGAGAATGGTATTCCATCAGCCGGTCCATAATAAAATGCGGCCCCGGGCCTCTGTCAAAAATATCTCCCAGAATGTGAAGATGATCACAACCAGCCGCTGGATCAGTTCAGCCAGGGCAACGATAAAATTTTCTGCCCTGCGGATCTCTATGATAGTATTGACAATGGAATTATAATAAGCTTCCTTGTCAAGAACCTCGCTTTCTCTGTGATCAGCTCCTCTATCACATAGGCGTAATCCGGCGGAAGGGCCTTTCTCACCTTGGATCTGGTATATTTGGATGCGGTTGTCTTGCACACCTCGATCAGACGGTACAGAGTGATCTTGTACCAGTTTTCCATATCCTCCTCTGTTTTTTTCACCAGGCGGATTTTTTCTCTTGGATAATAGATCAGGGTGGCAAGGTCTCTTTTGTCATGATTGCTTAAGGTATGGCCGAATACATCGTCTATTTTTTTTCGCACAGCGCCGGAACCGTTCCTGAGAACATGAGAAAATGCCTCGTACTCTCCATGAAGATCCGACATAAAATGTTCTGTTCCTTTTGGAAGATTTAAAATAGACTGAAGATTAATGATCTCTGTAGAAGCTCTCCCAATAGTGGGGTACAGTTCTGCCAGACGCTGTAAATAGCGAAGTTCATCTTTTTTCATAATTGTCTCCTGTTGGAAAATTATTTTGTAATATTTCCGTAATATATTATAACATGCTGCAGAAACTTCCTGTAATTCCGGATATCTTAAGGTTCTTTCTCGAGATGGCATATACATGCCAAAACACCTCCCAGGACAGCGACCTGTAAACAGTATCCGTCAGGTGATCACAGTAGCCTGACAGGACAATACCGTGTAAACAGCAGCGTCAGGCAGTCACACCACATCAAACAGGGAGAACTGATTGGACTGGGGAATATCTCCGAACAGCCCCAGATCGTCCATAAGATCAATGACTGTCTTACTGACCTTGGTGCGGTCACGGAAATCATCCTTGGACAGGAATTTTCCCTGCTTTGCAGCCTCCACCACCGCCTCCGCAGCCTTGTCTCCCATTCCGTCAATGCTGTTCAGAGGAGGAAGCAGCTTGCCGTCAATGATCTGGAAGCGGTTTGCATGGGAACGGTAAATATCAATAGGAAGAAACTCGAAGCCTCTGGCGTACATCTCCTGGACGATACGCATATCTCTGATAGAATCCTGTTCCTTTTTTGATGCCTCGTCGCCTTTTTTGCGAAGCTCTGCCAGATAGTATTCCAGCCTGTCCCGTCCCATACACATAGTCTCATAGGAAAAAGCAGTTGCGCGGATACTGAAAAACGCAGCATAGTATGCCAGGGGAATAAACACCTTAAACCAGGCAATACGCCATGCCATCATAACATAGGCTGCCGCATGAGCTTTGGGGAACATGTACTTGATCTTTTTGCAGGACCAGATATACCATTCCGGAACATTATGCTCCCGCATAGTAGCCTCCCACTCGTCCCGGAGCCCCTTTCCTTTTCGCACGCTCTCCATGATCGTAAATGCAAGGCTGCTCTCCACTCCCATACTGATCAGATAGATCATAATATCGTCTCGGGTACAGATTGCTGTGGAAATGGTAGCCTTTCCTTCCTGGATCAAAGTCTGGGCATTTCCCAGCCACACGTCCGTACCATGAGCAAGTCCCGCGATCCGGACCAGATCCGAAAAATACTTTGGCTGGGTATCAATAAGCATCTGCATGGCAAAGTCTGTACCAAACTCCGGCACACCCAGACAGCCAAGCTTGCACCCTCCAATATCCTCCGGAGTGATACCCAGGGCTTTTGTGCCGGCAAAAAGGGACATAACCTCTTTGCTGTCAAGAGGGATCTCCTGGGCATTCTTTCCGGTCAGATCCTCCAGCATACGGATCATGGTTGGATCATCGTGTCCCAGAATATCAAGCTTCAGAAGGTTTCCGTCAATAGAATGATAATCAAAATGAGTGGTAATGATGTCGCTGTTTTCATCATTTGCCGGATGCTGCACCGGCGTGAATTTTTCGATTTCCTCGCCTTTTGGCAGAACAATGATTCCTCCCGGGTGCTGGCCTGTGGTACGACGGATGCCTGTGCATCCCTGAACGATCCTGTTGATCTCGCAGTACCGCTTGTGCTGACCATGCTCTTCAAAATAATTTTTCACATAGCCGAAAGCTGTTTTTTCCGCAAGAGTACCGATGGTTCCCGCCTTAAAGGTCTGTCCTTTTCCAAAAATAACCTCTGTGTATTTATGGGCGTTTGCCTGATATTCACCGGAAAAGTTAAGGTCAATATCCGGCTCCTTGTCTCCCTTAAAGCCAGGAAGGTTTCAAATGGAATGTCAAAGCCTTCTTTGATCATTTTTGTGCCGCAGTGAGGGCAGTTTTTGTCAGGCATATCACAGCCTGCCATTCCGCCGAATTTTTTTACCTCCGGGGAATCAAAATCGCTGTATTTACAATTTGGACAGATATAGTGCGGCGGCAGAGGATTGACCTCCGTAATACCTGACATGGTAGCTGCCAGAGAAGATCCTACCGATCCTCTGGAGCTACCAGATAACCGTCGTCATTTGATTTCCACACAAGCTTCTGGGCTATGATATACATAACCGCATATCCGTTGGAAATAATGGAATTCAGTTCTTTTTCCAGACGCTCCTCCACAATTCCCGGAAGCTTCTCTCCATAGATCTCGTGGGCTTTTTTAAAGCAGATATCCCGGAGATCCTGATCGGAGTTTGGGATCACCGGCGGAAATTTATCCGGATGGATAGGCGATATTTTTTCAATCATGTCAGCAATCTTATTGGTGTTGGTAATCACAACCTCTTCTGCCTTTTCACTTCCCAGATAGGAAAATTCCTCCAGCATCTCTTCTGTGGTACGAAGATAAAGAGGGGCCTGATTATCCGCATCAGAAAATCCGTTTCCCGCCATGATAATGCGCCGGTAAATCTCGTCCTGAGGATCCATAAAATGAACGTCGCAGGTTGCCACCACAGGCTTTTTAAACTGCTCGCCCAGCTTTACGATTTTTTTGTTCAGCTCAATCAGTCTGCCTCTGAATTTACGGTATCATTTTTGTCACTGGCGATCATAAAGGCATTGTTTCCAAGAGGCTGGATTTCCAGGTAATCGTAAAAATCCACCAGTCTGGCAATTTCCTGATCCGGCGCGTTCCGAAGAAGAGCTGATAAAGCTCTCCTGCCTCACAGCACTTCCGATGATCAGTCCATCCCTGTACTCCAGAAAAACACTTTTGGGAACTCTTGGCCTTCTCCTGTAATATTTCAGGTGGGACTGGCTTACAAGCTTATAAAGATTAATGCGTCCAGTCTCATTTCTGGCAAAAATAACCGCATGGTAAGTGGGAAGCTTTTTGATGGTATCCACAGATACATTTCCCTGGCTGTTCAGGGCATCCACATCAAAAATATCCCTTTCTCTCAGCATTTCCACAAATTTTACAAAAATATCCGCAGTGCAGGCAGCGTCATCTACTGCTCTGTGGTGATGGGCAAGGGAAACTCCCACTGCTTTTGCCACCGTATCCAGCTTGAACCGGTTCAGCGCCGGCAGAAGGAAACGGGCCATTCCCACGGTATCAATGTAGGTAAAATCATCGCTGATGCCCTGCCGCTTGCAGTTTTCTATAATAAAGCTCATATCAAAATCAGCATTGTGGGCAACCATCACCGCACCCTGACAAAATTCCAGAAACTTCGGAAGAATGGTTTCAATATCCGGAGCGTCCATAACCATTGCATCATTGATACTGGTAAGCTGCTCGATCCGGTAGGGAATGGGAACCTTCGGGTTCACAAAGGTGGAAAACCTGTCTGTGATCACGCCTTTTTCCACCCGGACAGCTCCGATCTCAATGATCCTGCAGGTCAGAGGGAAAATCCCGTTGTCTCTATATCAAATACCACAAAGCTTCCGTCCATGGACTGCCCCTTACTGTTAGTGACAATTCCCTTCAGATCGTCTACCAGATATGCTTCCATGCCGTAAAGCACCTTAAAATCAGAATCCTTTGGCACACAGCTCCCCAGGCGTCAAAGCAGTGGTTTGCCTCGGGGAACGCCTGAACCACACCGTGATCGGTAATGGCAATGGCCTTATGTCCCCACTCATAGGCCCGCTTTACCAGAGCCTTTGCCTCGGTAACGCCGTCCATATCGCTCATTTTTGTATGGCAGTGAAGCTCCACTCTTTTCTGAGGACTGGTATCCATTCTTGTACTGGTAAAGTCTGCGATTTTTTTAATTCCGGCAATGGAGCCAATGGTCAGCTCACTGTCAAAACGGTCAATGGTGGTAACTCCCTTCAGCTTCAGAAAGGCTCCCTTTTTTATCTCTTCTTTTACTTCCGGAACCTGCTCGTTCCGAAGGAACATTTTGATCACAATAGAGTCTGTAAAATCCGTAACCGGAAAATAAGAATGGTTTTTCATTCCGGATCTCTCTTGCCTCTACATCCAGAACCTGACCTCGTATAATGACTTCTCCCATTTCCCCTGTAATGTTTTCCAGAGGAATGGTTTCACCCTCAAAATCTCTTCCATATATAACATCCGGATTGCTGTCTCTTCGGAATCCACCCCGGAAGTCGCCTCCATGTCCCTTTTTGTCAAAGGATTTTTTCTCCTGCTTTCCTTTTCCGGAAGCTTTTTTATTCTCTTTTTTGTCAGAACCGGAAGAGGCTTCCTCCTGTTTCGGCGTTTCTTCCTCTTTATCCAGCTTTGCATGTTTCAGGACATTTTCCACTTCCTGCTCAATCTGAAGAACTGCATTTTTCCGGTACTTGCTTTCCTGAGCCTCTTCAAACTGAAGCTCAATCTTCAGATTCATTCCGCAGCGTTCACAGAATACCTTATGAAGATATTCCACAAGGATTTCACTTTTTTCCCGGGCGATCACAGAATCCGGAAGCACCAGATTCATTTCCTCTGTGCCGGAAAAAGTAATTCTGGACCGTTTAAAAAGATTATATTCCAGCATATTGTAATTCCGCAGCTCCAGTTCCATGCTGGACCGGTACACCTCAAGAAAATTATCCGGCGTATACTGTCTGGACAGACGGAACTTTTCGATCACCGTTACCCGCATCTGGATTCCCGGAAAGCACTGTCTTTCAATCTGCTGCTGCAGCTCTATGATATATTTTTTGTGGATCCACCGTTCACTGCTGATATAAACCCACAATCTGGTCTTATCCGGATTGCAGGACACCCTGGTGACAGCTACCATATCCAGAAGCTCCTGCAGCGGATCCTTGATCTTCAGATTTGGAAATACGTCAAAAAAATCTTTTTCCATTTTTTCCTCTTTCTTATTCTTCCCAGTGAAGAAGCTCTTCTCTTAGGTATCCAGAAGCTGATCCTCCGGAACCTTTTTTATGATCTCTCCCTTTTTGATCAGAAGCCCTACGCCCACTCCCCCGGCAATTCCTATATCAGCTTCCTTTGCTTCTCCCGGTCCGTTTACCACGCAGCCCATAACAGCCACCTTAATATCAAGAGGGATGTCCTGGACCATTGTCTCCACCTGATTTGCAAGACCGATCAGGTCAATCCTGGTACGTCCGCAGGTAGGACAGGACACCACCTCGATCCCTCCTTTTCGAAGTCCCAGAGTTTTCAGGATCCGTTTTGCAGATTTGATCTCCTCCAGAGGCGCTCCGGTAAGAGAAACCCGGATAGTATCTCCGATTCCCTGAGAAAGAATGATCCCAAGCCCTACTGCAGACTTAATGTTTCCGGAATATAAAGTTCCTGCCTCTGTAATTCCCACATGAAGAGGGTACTTTGTCTTTTCTGCGATCAGCTCATGGGCTCTGGCACACATCATCACATCTGAAGATTTAATACTGATCACCAGATTGTCATATCCCATATCCTCAATGATCTTCACCTTGTCAAGAGCGCTTTCTACCAGCCCCTCTGCAGTGACACCGTGATATTTTTCCACCAGGTCCTTTTCCAGAGAACCGCTGTTTACGCCCACCCGGATAGGAATATTTCTTTCCCTGGCCACATCTACAACCGCTTTTATTCTCTCCCGGCTTCCGATATTTCCGGGGTTAATGCGGATTTTGTCTGCTCCGTTTTCCATTGCCGCAATAGCCAGCCTGTAATCAAAATGAATATCTGCCACCAGAGGAATGTGTATCTGCTTTTTGATCTCAGAAAGCGCCTCTGCCGCCGCCATATCCGGAACCGCGCACCGGATGATCTCACATCCTGCAGCCTCCAGCTCCAGGATCTGCTTTACGGTTGCCTCCACATCATCTGTCCTTGTATTTGTCATAGACTGAATAAGAACAGGATTTCCTCCCCCGATTTTTTTATTTCCGATTTTTATAACCTTTGTATGTTCCCGATACATAATCTTCCTCCTGAAAAATTTATTATGAAACACAAAGAACTGCCACAGCTTTTCCGGAATTTCCGGCTGTGTGACAGCCCTTTTTTCTTTATCTCTGGATTTCCAGAAGCTTTGCTTTCAGATCGTTTTCCATCCGCGCCATCTCCGCTTCGGCAGCCTGACGCTTTGCTCTGCCTTCCTTCTGTATCCGCATCACATCGTCCAGGGTCTGGATCAGTTCTGCATTTGTCTGCTTCAGAGTTTCCAGATCCACAATTCCCCGCTCAGACTCTTTTGCAGTTTCTGCAGATGCCATATGAAGTGTTTCCGCATTTTTACGCAAAAGCTCATTTGTCACATCAGATACCTGTCTCTGAGCCTGCGCCGCCTGGTAGAATGAGCGATTCCAAGAGCCAGCACCATCTGGCTTTTCCACAGAGGAATGGTATTTACAATAGTTGTCTGGATCTTCTCTGCCATAACTGTATTATTATTCTGCACAAGGCGGATCTGAGGCGCTGTCTGAAGCGAGATCATCCGCGTCAGCTCCAGGTCATGGAGCTTTTTCTCAAAACGGATACACTGACTGTCCAGATCCCTGGCTTTCTGCGCATCCTCCGGCAGTCCGCTTAATCCGGCCTTTTCGGAAAGCTCTTTTAATTTTCCGTTTCTGACAGCGGAAAGCTGTTTTTTTCCTGCCAGGATATACATGGAAAGCTCCCTGAAATAAAGGAGATTCTGTTCATACATCTTATCCATCAACGCAGAATCCTTCAGAAGGCGTACCTGATGCTTCTGAAGCACGTCTGTGATCCGTTCTACATTTGCCTCTGCCTTGTCATACTTGTTTTTCAGATTTTCAATTTTATTTGCCTGTTTTTTAAAAAATCCGAAAAAATCCCTTTTCTTCTTCCGTATCAAAATCCTTCAGCTGACTTACCACGTCTGTGAGAAGTTCCCCCACTTCCCCAAGATCCTGAGTTCTTACATTTTTCAGCGCCTCATCCGAAAAATCCGCCATTTTTTTCTGGGTTCCGGCTCCGTACTGAAGAATCTGCGCCGTATTTTCCACATCAATCTTTTCTGCAAAGGAATCCACCATCTTCTGTTCCTCAGAAGTCAGTTCCATCCGGGCCATTTCCTTCTGTACCGGATCCATATCCGGAGTCTCCTCCATAAGAGCGGCAGGATTTTCCGGCTGTTCCGGAGCTTCCGGTTCCAGCTGCGGCTCCAGTGTGAGAAAAGGCATTGACGCTTCTGTTTTGTTTAATTCTTCGCTCATTTTGTTCTCCTTTATGATCAATGCTGTATTTTAAAATCACTGTCCTTCAGCCCTTCCTGGGCAAGTAACGTATGAAGAACGGAAATATCACTGGAAACATCCCAGGCTGTATCCTGAAAAACAGAATCCAGAAGCTTTGCAAAAGCATCGTTCAGAGTATCCAGAGTATCTTCGATCTCTTTTTTGGAGGAACGGATGGTTTCTCCCTGAACAGGCTGACTGTCCATATCCTCATAAGCCTCCAGAAGCTTTACGGTCATGGGAAGATAATAATCCATCATCCGCTTCAGATCCGGAATGATCTCCGGATGAGCCTTGGCCCTCTGAAAAATCTGATCCACGATTTTTTCCATTTTAAAGATCTTGGCAGAAATTTCCTCCCCCGGAATGGCATCGTTGCTTTTTCTCAGTCTGTCCAGATAATTCCTTCCCTTTTCAAGCACCTCTTTTACCTCAGGGGAAAGCTCTGACTCCTCCTGTGCGCGGAGAGCCTCCTGTTTCTTTTTTTCCTCCAGGGCTTTTTCCATTTCCTGATACTGGCAAAAGGTTTCCCGGCTGGTGATCAGGCAGGTTTCGCTGCCGTCAAAACAGCCTTCCGTAAACCAGCCCTTTCCGATCATTTTTTTCAGATCTTTTTTTACAAATTTCACAGGCTTTCCGACTGCCTGCGCAAGCTTTGTAAGATCACAGTAGGTTCTTTTTTCCAGAGTTTTCTGATATTTTTTGAATCTCCTGAGCTTCCCCAGTCCAAGGATACCTGTTCCCAGCATAAAGCTCCTGCCGCCATTCCTGTCAGCATAACTGCCGCCGCTCCGCTGCTTCCGGAATCTGTCAGAAGCCGTACCATCTGGACTGCCAGAAATCCACATGCCGTACTTCCTGTAAGAATTCCTCCAAATACAGCAAGGAGAATACTTCTTACTTTCTCTCCGGTCGGCTTCATATAAAGCATCTGAAGCTTCTCACCATTGGCTGCGCTTCCCGATTCCCGGTCACTGCGATGATCAGCCTGCGGCTTCTCTCTGGTTTTTCCCATTTCCGGATGCTCTTTTCTATACTGATCCAGGGTTTTATTTACCATCTGTGTCACTGACTGGCTCATTTCCTGAAAATCTTTAGATTTTACAGCCTTTTCGATGATGTTCTGAACCTGCTGTATTTTATCTTCCACAACAGAAAAATCAAAATCCTGACTGTTGTTTTTTTGATTTTTTTCCATATTCTGTCTCCATCAGACTGCTTCTGCTTTTTGGGATCTGCTCCCGTGCAGACTGTATATTTATTATAGCGAAGTACCGTTCAAAATACAAGTTTTCATTGAAGTTCACCGGCAAAAGTGCTACACTGATTATATCTCACAGTAACGTGGCAAAGTATTTAAAAAGCTGTTGTCACAGGATAACAGGAGGATGATATTATGGAAAAAAAGAACATTGACTGGGGAAATCTGGGTTTTGGCTATGTCCAGACTGATTATCGCTTTGTCTCAGACTTTAAAAACGGTTCCTGGGACGAAGGAAAGCTGACAGAAGACGCAACTGTTGTGATCAATGAATGTGCCGGCGTTCTTCAGTATGCTCAGACTGTTTTTGAGGGAATGAAAGCATACACAACAGAAGACGGACGGATCGTAACCTTCCGCCCTGATCTGAATGCAGAACGTATGGAAAACTCTGCAAAAAGACTGGAAATGCCGGTATTTCCAAAAGACCGGTTCATCCAGGCCGTTGTGGACACCGTAAAAGCCAACGCCGCTTACGTTCCGCCTTTTGGTTCCGGAGCTACCCTTTATATCCGTCCCTATATGTTTGGGACAAATCCGGTCATCGGTGTAAAACCTGCTGACGAATATCAATTCCGGGTATTTACCACCCCGGTTGGTCCGTACTTCAAGGGAGGCGTGAAGCCTCTTACTATCCGTGTCACAGATTTTGACCGGGCTGCTCCTCATGGTACAGGTCATATCAAGGCCGGACTGAATTACGCTATGAGTATGCATGCATCATGGACGCTCACCGCCAGGGCTACGACGAAAACATGTACCTGGATGCAGCTACCAGAACAAGGTAGAGGAGACCGGCGGAGCCAACTTCCTTTTTGTTACAAAAGACGGAAAAGTGGTTACTCCGAAATCCGACAGTATCCTGCCTTCCATTACCCGCCGTTCTCTTATCTATGTAGCTCAGCACTGCCTTGGTCTGGAAGCAGAGGAACGCGAGGTTACACTGGAGGAGGTAAAAGATTTTGCTGAGTGCGGCCTTTGCGGTACTGCAGCAGTTATTTCTCCTGTAGGAAAAATTGTGGACCACGGAAAAGAAATCTGCTTCCCCTCCGGCATGACAGAGATGGGGCCTGTAACCAAAAAGCTTTATGAAGCTCTTACCGGTATCCAGATGGGACGTCTGGAAGCTCCGGAAGGCTGGCTTCAGGTAATCGAATAATACCTTCCAAAAAGTCAAACGCTGCAGAAAATATAACTCTGCAGCGTTTTCTTTTCCGGAACATGTCTGTTCCTGTGTCATATTTTTATTTTACTCTTTCGTATTTCACAAACTCATATTCCAGATCAAAATAAGTCTGCTCTTCGCTCCTGGCTGTAATCTCCCATTCCGGAGACTCGTCCAGATTTGGGAAATAGCGGTCTGCCTCATATCCAAAGTCGATCTTTGTCACATGAGCTGTGTCACAATAAGGAAGAAGCTGTTTGTATACGCTGTCTCCACCCACACAGTAAACCTGATCGGACGGATATTTTTTTATTTCTTCCAGAAGCTCTTCGATACTGTGAACCACGGTTGCATCCTTTACCTTAAAGTCTTTATTTGTGGTAAGGATAATGTTGGTTCTGTTTTTCAGAGGAAGTCCTCCTGGAAATGTTTCCAGTGTTTTTCTTCCCAGTACGATCACCTTTCCGGTTGTCTCCTGACGAAACATTTTCATATCTGCCGGAATGGCTACAAGAAGCTTGTTGTCCTTTCCGATGGCCCAGTTTTTGTCAACTGCTACAATGATATTCATGGTATTTTTCCTTTCTGTTTTTAGATTGCAATAGGAATATTTTTAATCTGTGGCCAGGTCTGATAATTTTCCACAATCAGATCATCCACTGTAAAATCATAAAAGTTCTTAATCTCCGGATTCAGTCTCACAGAAGGCGCCGGATACGGGGTTCTGCTGATCAGCTCTTTTATTACCGGAATGTGCCTGTCGTAAATATGACAGTCTGAGATCACATGAACAAGCTCTCCTGCCTCCATGTCGCACACCTGGGCAAACATCATAAGAAGAATGGAATACTGGCACACATTCCAGTTGTTTGCTGCCAGAATATCCTGAGATCTCTGATTCAGGATCGCATTTAAAGTCAGCTTGTCTTTTCCCGGTTCCTTTGTCACATTAAAGGTCATGGAATATGCGCAGGGATAAAGATTCATTTCATGAAGATCCTGATGCACATAAATATTCGTCATGATCCTGCGGCTGTAAGGATTGTGTTTCAGGTCATAGAGAACACGGTCTACCTGATCCATCATTCCTTCTTTATATTCATGCTTCACCTGCATCTGATATCCGTAGGCCTTACCGATAGAGCCTGTCTCATCCGCCCAGCTGTCCCAGATATGACTGTTCAGGTCATGAATGTTATTTGACTTTTTCTGCCAGATCCAGAGGATCTCATCCATCGCGCTTTTCAGTGCAGTCTTACGAAGAGTCAGAGCCGGAAATTCCTTTCTGAGATCATACCGGTTTACCACTCCGAATTTTTTTATTGTATAAGCAGGCGTTCCGTCCTCCCATACCGGACGTACCTTTTCCCCCTCTGTGCTGGTGCCGTTTTCAATCACATCTCTGCACATATTAATAAATATTGTATCTGCAACACTCATGTCCGCGCCTCCTTTTTGCTTTTGTTTCCTGGGCCTTTCCGGAAAATCTGCTGCTTCAAAAGTCGTTTTCCCGGCAGGCCGGATTCTGCCTGTTATTATACCATACCAGAGCCGTGATTGCCAGAGTGCTTTACAAACCAATGCCGCCGTGCTATATTAAAACTCATGAAAAAAATACTCATAACACTTTTAAAACCACTTTCGTTTCTGCCAGCGCTGCTGATGATGTATATTATTTTTTCATTTTCTGCCCAGACCGGGAGGTGTCCGGGAATCTCAGCTACAAAATCAGCTACCAGATCGTAGAAACCAAAAACGAACTTCTCAATACCGGAAAAAGCTATGAAGAGCTTGCATACGAGGCAGAGCAGATTCATTACTATGTCCGCAAGGCCGCACACATGACAGAATACTGCCTGCTTGCCGTTGCTGTTTCTTTTCCATTTTATGTATATCGCATCAGAGGACTGCGGCTGTTTCTTCTTGCCGGGATCATCTGCGTGGGATTTGCCGGGCTGGATGAATATCATCAGTCCTTTGTGGCCGGCCGTTCTCCCGGGATCCGGGACGTAGGCTTTGACAGCCTGGGCGCTCTGATCGGGATCCTTCTGGTTCAGCTCTTTTGCTGGTCCACCCTCCACGCGCCTTCTTCCGGAAACAAAAGCGCCGTAAAGGCGGTAACACACAGACCGGGGGAACATGGATTTTCATGTTCCCCCGGCCTTTTTACAATATTCTGATTTCTCCCGGAGCTTATTCCTGATCTTCGTCCTTATCCTTCTCCTCTTCTGTATCAGAATTCTGCGCTTCCTGCGCCTCTTTCTCCGCTACATTTCCCGCCAGTTTCGCACGCTCTGCAATGGTCATTCTCTTAGGCTCCTGAACCGGCTCAACCGGATGTTCCTTTTCCTCTTCCGCCGCTGCGGCCTTTTTGGCATCGCTTCTCTGTTTCGCAGTCTTTGCTGCCACAAAAAGCATTCCTGCGCCAATGATCAGAAAAGCGGCTCCCGCGATGAAGAAGCCCCAGCTTGCCCCCTCTTCGCCTTTCAGCACGTTTGCGCAGAGCTTATAACCTGTATAGAGAAGGTATACTCCGGCAAGAAGCAGAAGGCCGAAATTTGCCGCAGGTCTTTCCTTTTTTCAGGCTCTGAATCTGCTGAAGCTTCTCGCTGTTTTCAGATGTCTGAATCTCAGTTTCTTTTTTTAACTCTGTATCAGCAGACATTTCCAGTTCTTCATTTCTTTCTTCCATATAAATGTCCCTTTCGTATGTTTTTTCATTTTCCTGCATTTATGTTTTCCGTTACAGATCTTAAAGCTTCCGTGTATCTGTCAGAGATGTACTGTTCAGCATTTTGTATCCTGCGCTTCTTCCTCTGACAGCTTCTCTTCAGCTGACTGCTCTTCTGTTTCCGATACCGGTTCTTCCTTCTTCAGACGTCCGTAGATCCGGTTCAGTTCTCCCATTGTATAAATGGTAATATCAGAAAGCTGTCCCTTTCGCATTCTCCATCTCCAGTTCAGCCCCAGGGTTGCAGGCGCATTCAGTCTTGCTTCGTTTCCCAGGCACAGATAGTCCTGAACAGGAATCACAGCCAGATCTGCCACACTGGCCAGGGCTGTGCGGATCAGTCCCCACACGCAGTCGTTCACAGGCCTGTCATAACAGTTGATATATGCCCGTACAAACTCATTGTCATGTCCCTGCAGACCTTCCAGCCATCCTTTTGTCGTCTCATTATCATGAGTTCCTGTATAGACCACACAGTTTTTATCATATTTATGAGGAAGATATTCACTGTCCTCGCTTCCGTCAAATGCAAACTGCAACACTTTCATTCCCGGAAATCCGGTGTCCTTTACAAGCTTCACCACGCTGTCTGTCAAAAATCCCAGATCTTCTGCGATCACCTGAAGCTTTTGTACATTCTTTTTTAACACCTCAAATAATTCCAGTCCCGGTCCCTTTTCCCAGCGGCCGTTTTCTGCAGTAGCATCTCCGTAAGGTATGGAATAATATTCGTCAAATCCTCTGAAGTGATCGATTCTTGCCACATCATACCGCTCCATACAATAGGTCATTCTCTGTATCCACCAGGCATAGCCGGTAGCCTTATGCTTTTTCCAGTCATAAAGAGGATTTCCCACAGCTGGCCCGTAGCAGAAAATGCATCCGGCGGACAGCCTGCAACAGCCTTTGGACTGCATTCCTCATCAATCTGAAACAGTTCCGGATTCGCCCACACATCCGCACTGTCAAGGGCAACGTAAATCGGCACATCACCTATGATCTTAATTCCTTTTTTGTTGGCATAGGCTTTCAGCTTTTCCACTGTTTTTCAAAAAGATACTGCTGGAAGCAATAAAAGCCACTTCCTCTGACAGCTCGCTTTCCGCTCTTTTTACATATCCGGAGCTGCGGTCTTTCAGTTCCTTCGGCCAGTCCAGCCAGCTCTCTCCGTTTCTGCTGTTTTTGATTGCCATATAAAGAGCATAATCTTTCAGCCAGATCTGATACTCCCTTACAAAAGCCTGATATTCACTGTCATTTTCCAGATCCGCTCTTTCATAGGCTTTTTTCAGAAGTGGAAATCTGCTGTTATATATTTTTTCATAATCCACATAGCCGGGGTCATCTCCCCAGCTGCAGGAAGTACATTCTTCTTTTGTAAGAAGCCCTTCCCGGACCAGTTCATCCAGATCAATAAAATATGGATTTCCCGCAAAGGTAGAACAGGACTGATACGGAGAATCTCCATATCCTGTCGGACCAAGAGGAAGAATCTGCCAGTACTGCTGGCCTGCTTTTTCCAGCTGATCTACAAACTCATATGCCTCTCTGGAAAAGCATCCGATCCCATATTCTGACGGAAGGCTTGAAACAGCCATTAAAACACCGCTTGCTCTCATTTATTCTTCTCCTTCGTGTTTCGCACTAAATGAATCCGGCTTCTCAGGTCCATACATTATAAAGTCTTAGTTTTTGCCGGTCACCCGGAGAACATTATACCAATCCATATGCTTATGGTCAAGGAAAAAGCCGGGGACATCTCCCCGGCTTTCGCACCTTGTTACTGTTTACCGCCTTCACAGCAACCTGGTCAGAATATATACCAAATCACCTTTGATGATCACATTTTGCCCTGTATATCCCTGAGCATCAGCTCCGCCTTTCAAAACAGTGCTGTGCGGACACTAACACAAGCTCTCCATTGTCCTCTGCCTGTTTTTCGGTTCTTCCGCAGCCTGCCAGACAGAAAGCGCATAAAATACCTATAAAAATTATTTTCCGTGTTCTTTTCACCGGGTTCTCTCCTTTATCCATACAGATATTCATTCATAGTATGGACAGAAAAGTATCTTCTATTCGGAAAGCTTATAATACTCAGAAACCTTTTTTCCTGATATATACAGAAATATCTCTGAATACCCGCTCCCGGTCTTTTTCGTTCAGAATTTCATGGCGCATTCCCGGATAAAGTTTCCCTTTTACATCCCTGTAGCCTGCGTCTCTCATTTTCTGAACTGCCGCTGCAAACTGCCGCACATTGCCCAGGCACGGATCGTCTGCGCCGCTGATAAAAAGAACAGGCAGCTCCGGCTTCGTACAGTTCCAGTGCTTCACATCATAAGCTCTTTTCATCAGCTGAAACAGAGCCAGATAAGCATCGTCCGTAAACGTAAATCCGCAAAGTTCTGAGTCCGTATAAGCCTGATATACCTCCGGATCCGAACAGATCCATGCGTTTCTGTTTTTTTCCCCGCTGAACCTAGCTGCATAATTCCCAAAGGACAGTATTTCCAGAAGACGGCTTCTGTGCCTCATTCCAAAGAGTTTTCCTTCCAGTTTCGCGATCACGCTCCCTGCGATCCGCGCCCTCCGGTTGCTGGGTGAGCCGCAGACGATCAGCATATCCATGCAGTCATCATGCTCTGCCGCAAAAGCTCTCACTGCCAGGGAACCCATGCTGTGCCCCATCAGTATCAGAGGAAGATCCGGAAATTTCTCTCTGATCTGCCGGTTGACACTGGCAATATCCGCCAGCATGGCATCTGCTCCTCCGCCGTACATGTAGCCCAGGTCATCCCCGGAGCGGACGCTCTGCCGTGTCCTCTGTGGTCGTGGATCACTGCCACATACCCAAGAGAAGCCATGTACTCCATAAACGGCTCATACCGTTCCTTGTGTTCGCTCATTCCGTGTACCAGCTGTATTACACCTTTGTACGGCATTTCCTCCGGACAGATACTGAGAGCTGAGATTCTCAGTCCGTCCGCATCTGATCTGAAAAACTGTCTGTATCTTTTTACCATATCTATTTTCCTCCTGCCCTGTCATTCTGTCAGTTATCTTTTTATTGATTATCTTTTTATTTTATCCTCTTTTTCTTTCCCTCCTGTAATTTATACGTAACCGCTGTCACACAAAAGATCACCGGTCAGCCCGGCCTGGTTAAAATGCCCCCTGAACAGTAGCAGTCAAAAAGCAACATTTATTCCTGAGACACAGGATAACCTTGTCAACCAGCCGTATGCTCTGGTATAATAAATCATGTAACACTTACACAGATACTGTCAAAAGACTATTTATAAAAACAAGGAGGAACTATGGATCAACAAACTCAGGAGAGCAGCCAGGAGCAGGTCACTGCTTCCGAAAACATCTCTCCCATCAAAAAGAAAAAGAAGAAAAAAGGGCTGATCATTTTTCTTGTAGTCCTGCTGATTGCCGCTGCCGCAGGCGCAGGCTGTTACTTTATGGAACGCCAGAAGCCTGTCTCCACAGTCAAATCATTCCTGGAGCATGTGCGCACTATGAATTTTGAGGGAATGAAATCCCTGCTTCAGAGTAATGACATGTCCGCTCTCGACAACGCAGATATTACAAATGAAGCTTATCATGCATTTTTCCAGGGCGTCAATCAGAAAATGACCTATGAGATCAAAAAAACAGATTTCAGCCTTGCCAATGGAACTGCCACTGTCACAGCAAAAATCAAATACATTGACGGTTCTGATATTTACAAGGAAACCATTACCGAATTTTTAAAGCAGATCGTCTCCACTGCCTTTTCCGGTCAGGAGCTTACAGAGGAACAGACCCAGCAGAAGCTTGCCGCTCTTCTGGAAGAAAAATCAGCAACTGTGAAAGACAAGTTTGCAGAAGCAGAAATTTCCTATCCTCTTATTAAAGCAGGAGGACAGTGGAAGATCGTATCTCTGGATACAGAAACCGTTCGCATAATGTCCGCAAACTTTACGAATGTACAGGACGAGATCAATCAGTCTCTGGAAGAAATGGAAACTTCCGAAACACAGCCTGAGCAGGAAGCGCCTCAGGCATCTGCAGACGGCAAGATTGATATGAGCAATGACAAATTTACCATTCACTATAAACAGCACCGGGTGACAACTGATTTTGCCGGAGCTCCATGTCTTCTTGTATATTATGATTACAGCAATAACGGCTCTTCCGCTTCCAGCGCCATGGTTGATGTCAATCTCCAGGCTTACCAGAACGGCAATCTCCTGGAACCTGCAATTCCGGAATCAGATGACGAAGCCATTGATCAGTTTATGACTGAGGTGCAGCCGGGACAGGCAGTTACTGTATGTCAGGCCTTTACACTTCAGGATGAATCCGACGTAACGCTTCAGGCAGGTGAGGCATTCAGCTTCGGCGGAGGAACCGTTGTCTCTCAGGTACTGAAAATCAAATAATTTTTTCAAGATATTCGCAGCTGAAAATGCTGCGAATATTTTTTGTTTTTTCGGAATACTATCTGCATGAAAGGATGGTGACTTATGGATAATAAATTTTTGCAGTATTTTGCTCTGACCATTACTATTATAGGTGCAGTCAACTGGGGACTGATCGGCTTCTTTAATCTGAATCTGGTGGCTCTGATCTTCGGAAGCATGAGCTGGCTGTCAAGGATCGTTTATGGGCTTGTCGGTCTCTGTGGTCTTTATCTTCTTTCTTTATATGGAGTGATCGGACAGGAAAGGCGGGAAATGTAATGACAGCAGATACTGAAAACAAAACCACGATGTCTCATTGTACTGCAGCTCCTGCAGAGCTTCCGGAAAACTGCCTGGAAAAATCCGGGATTTCGAAAGAGAGCTGAACAAACAGGGATATTGGAATATTGCTCTTGTGGCCTATCAGATAAAAGAATAAAGAAAAAAGAGTCAGGAACCAATTCCTGACTCTTAAGAGCGATAGACGGGCTCGAACCCGCGGTCTCGACCTTGGCAAGGTCGCGCGTTACCAACTACGCCACTATCGCACAAGAGCGGGTGATGATGACGACG
>ENA-OQAA01000437-OQAA01000437.1-human-gut-metagenome-genome-assembly--contig:-NODE-437-length-29042-cov-2.765831_pt1 | contig 29042 bp, 23 predicted proteins | sample MGYA00242489_ERZ504515 | MGnify/ENA primary metagenome ERZ504515 (study PRJEB26092, sample SAMD00036237) | human gut metagenome | host: Homo sapiens | study: EMG produced TPA metagenomics assembly of... | reverse complement strand
GATAAGGATGGGTAAGGGCTTTGTTAGCGAAATGGACGGTATTCGATCTTTTTAATCGATATAAGGCAGATATCGTGACACACCATTTTGAGAGAGGTATAAAGTAGGGAGATCGGAGGGGTATAAATAGCCTTTTTCATACAAAAGGACCGCTTTTTACACACGACAGGCGGTAAAAGGCAACACGACTAGTGGTGTTTGGCAACGCCAGTAGTGCCGTTGGGCATCGTAAACAGTCATGAATAGGGTTGTTAGTACTCATGAATGGGCATCGTAACCCTGTTATATCCCTGTCGTAACTCAATGAGATAGCCGGATAAGCTATAGGATTATGAATTAGGATGAATTAAATTCGCTAGGATAAAAGGCTGTTTTTAACTAATGCGGTATAAGACAAATGATTGCTAATATTTTTTCTCGTATTTGGGGATAAGCTGTACGTTTGCCCGAAAAAAGTGATTCTCCGGCAGTTGAGTTTACAAATTGACAAAATGCCAAGGCCTCCGTTTATGAGTTTATAGGATGTAGGATAATATCCTATCTAAATAATCTTGCCGTTTATAGCCTGTTGGAAAATCGTTTCCACCCCATAGGTTATACTTCTCTAATGTCTTAAATCTATCGTCCATACTCGAAACTTTTCCCGTTAAGAATGGGATATACCCTTAAAAAAATAACGGCAACCGCTTCCGCCGAAAGCCGAGTTGCCGTTCAAAGTTAGGAATAAGGTTTGGTTTGTTCCTTTGTAATGATTCTAACATTAATATGTAATGAGAGTTTTCTACATTTTATCGATACAAAAGTAAATGCCACTTGTTACGATTTGATTACGGGAGTGTTACATTTTTAGTAAAGGTCTCGCCAAATCGGTTGATAACCTTGATCTGTACGTCTTTGACTCCGGCAGAAGGGTGGCAACGGAATAAGTGCGATGTATGATATCCGGAAGGTTTTCCGTGCATGTCGATATAGTCTTGGTCTTCATCATCGAATTGCTCCATGCGACCTTTCTCTATGCCGTTTTCGCTCCATGTAACTTGGTAGGTCGGGTCCCAATCCCATACGTTCACCACTAGGTAATCCGCTTGCGATTTGAACTCATTCGGCTTATAAACCCTAAATTGATAATCCGAATCATGCCGGTTGCCTTATAATACCAAGTAGCGGCATTCCCTTTCACCTCAACGACCAGATAACCGTTCGGGGCGCCGCCACCGGTTTACATGGCCGGCCCACCAAGCTCCGCAAGCGGCTCCGATATTATGCTCGTACAGATTTGGTGTGACTTGGTTGTTCTCGAAGAAATGCGTATGCCCGGCGAAGATATGGACATTATAAGGGCCGACGATCTCTTTCAGGCTCTCAGCGTCCTCGGCGTTTCCTCCCCCTTTATCCGTCTGGTTGAATACCGGGGCATGTACGTTGATAAATACAAGTGTCCCGGGTTTAACGTAACTCAGGTCGTTTTTCAGCCATTCCAGTTGTTCCTTTCCGAAGCGTTCGTCATATTTCTTGTCTTTATAATAATCAATATCTTTTAAGGTGATGATATGTGCATCCCCGACATTGAACGAATAATTGTAAGGGCCGAATGATCCTCGTAGATACGCTCCGCATAGCTCTCCTCGGTTACCTTTTGATTGGATAAGGCCGGGTAACGTAAGTCGTGGTCGTGATTGCCGATCACGGAGAACATCGGGATGCCTAAGACCGAGACCGCTTCCTTATAAGGAGTGAATAAATCCATGCGATCCCAAGTAATGTCTCCCAGCGCCATACCGTAGACCTCTTTTCCTTGGTAGCGCTCTATAGTCTGCTTCAAGTCGGGGATGGTCTCTTCACGGAAACGTTTCATCTGCCGTTCGTCGATGGTCTGAGGATCGGAGATTGCCAAGTAGACAAACCCGTCGATTGGCTGTTTCCTAGGGGTGAGCGTAAAATCATGTTCATTGATCTCCTTACTTTTATCAAGTTGCTGATAGAAAAGATCCGGTATACCTTTTGTTTGCTCGATCTCATAGTCACCCGGTACGGAGAGGTAGACAAAGCGGCTTTTGTCCAGATTCGAATCTAGCTATATTCTCCCGCTCATTTGTTTGCGTGAAATTATAACCATCCGTAACGACTACGCCTTGTAGCGGTTTGCCTGCCGTATCGGATACGGTGCCTCTTACGGTAGCGGCTTGCGCTATCCAAGTGGATAACGCAAGTAAAAGCGTGAATGATAAGAATTGTCTCTTCATCGTAATTTTTTTTATGATTTGAATATAGAATATGTTAGTTAGAATTTATAACGTACGCCGATTTGAATCTGCCAAGGATTTCCGTTCATATTGGATACACCCGTGTTTTTGTTTACGTTATATACGTATTGCTTCTTCTCCGCGTCAAAACTCTTGATGGAGTAGATATTCTGCTTGCCTAGATTATGTCCGGCACCCCAGTCCTTGTTCAGCATATTCAGGAAATTGAAAAAGTCTATCGAGGCCTCGATGGAATGAGTCTTATAGATCTTGAAGTTCTTGTTCAAGCGCAAATCGAAAGTACCGTAGAAGCCATTTACGCCACCGTTACGCTCGGCAACCTTCCCATAGTTTTTACGGATATAATCTTTTACGCTCTTCTCTGCTTCCGGATTGTCCAAGATCGCTTGGATACCCTCACGAAGATATTGAGGCGTATTACTATCGTTCGGGTCATAAATATAAGCCAAGTCATTAGATGATACGAAATCACCGTTCATATTACCACTAACCGCTAAAGAGTAACGGGTCCCACCGATCCCGGAGAAACGCAAGCCTACGCTGATCCCCCAGAAAGAAGGAGCCGTACCGTAGAATACGACCTTATGGCGGAATTGGTTGTCCGAGTAAGTCATGGTACTCAAATCACGAGGATCATCTTTTACCATCAAGGCTAGGGTCGCTGTATTCGCTACGTTTCCGTTGTAAGAGGTGTTATCCTTGGAATCGTTCCACGTATAGCTGAAAGAAAGCTCGCCATCCTTGAAATAACGCCAAGTTCCATCTACGACGAACGCGTATTGGTTGATTTTTCCATCGCTGATTAATTCCAGCACACGGCCTACCTTATCACTTTTACGTCCTTGCATCCAGTCGGTAGCTCCGTTCTCGGTATTGATACTCTCGGCGGGGACGAACACGCCACGATTCCCCTCTGCGGCGATACGGAAGTAAGGCTCGTCCACCATATTACGGTCTACGTACATATAATTATGGCGTGCCCAGTTGGCGTAAGCACTGATACCTACCCGCAAGCGATCGGAGAAGAAATGCGTGTAGCTGGCGTTCAACTTATATACTACCGGTACACGGGCATCCTTACTATTCATATTGATCGTGCTGATCTTTTGGATATTCGGGTTGTTGAATAAATCACGCCCGGAGCGGTAGAAGGATCTTTGCGGTATGCCGGGAAATTCGGTGTCGGAACCAGATTGCCTTGTATATCCACGGACGCTACCTTCGTACCGTCGAACAGCATATTGTTGATCATCGAATAGTTGTTTAAATCCGAGCCGAAGATACCGGCGCCAAGGCGGATAATATCTTGATGTTTATCATTCACGTCCCACGTGAATTGAATGCGGGGTTGCAACTGGAAGGTGGAGATTACGTTGTCCGTACGTAAGCCTAGTTCGTCATAAACGGTCTGGTTAAAGTTCGCGTGGTTGAAATAGCGGGTATAATCCGCACGGATACCAGCCATGACCTCGAATCCGGTGAAAAGCTTCGTTTGTAATTGTCCGTAGATAGCGGAGTTCAAGGTATTCATCTTTACGGTAGGATCATCTACCAAGGCGATTTCCCGGGCATAGCGGTAAGGAGTCATATGCTCGAAATTATCCAGTCCCGTGAAATAAAACCGTCCGTTCATCTCACTACCGTAGAGTGATTTCATATTGGTGTACATGAAGTCTGCTCCGAATGTATAGTTGATGCGGTCCGTATTATAATACATATTGTCTACCAATTGAAGTACATTATCCTTAAAATGTTCGGGAGCGTAGCGTTGACCTCCAAGTTGGATGGAAGTGTACATGCTCTTGTCACCAGATATAGATTCCACGTTCTCTACGATTGCTCTTGGGATATTAGAGCTTGGCAATTGCTTGTTCGGGGTCGTGGCCTCGTAAACCAAGAAATGTTGAAGCTTCAACTCATTAGTCAGTTTCGGACTTAATACCGAGCGTAAGGTAGTGAGTAAGCTGTTGTTATGCGATTTGCGATCGATCCAAACCTCGTAAAGATTGATACTGGAGTTATCGCTCTCGCTCTGTTTATTATCCTCGTTGATGAAATTATTGCGAATGGTTAACAAGTTGGTTGCGTTCAACTGCCAGTCGATACGGGCGAAGACCGCGTTCGTCTGCTTCTTCTTACCGAACTCCCCGAATTGAGGCTCATTCGAGACTCCGTATTTAGTACGGGCGATATCCAGATAACGGTCTAGCGTAGATTGAGTGACATTATAGCGAGACTCGTCCGCCGCCGTCTTGATATCCGCTATATAAATCGGACGGGAATCCTGTTGGTGATCCCATACGACATAGAAGTGCGCACGGTCTTTCACGATCGGGCCTCCCAAAGAGAAACCATATTGATAGGTAGAGAAGTCGGAAGTCGATTTATTTCCCCGTATATCATAGGAGCTGGATAACCAATCGGCACGACCGAACCCGAATACACTTCCGGTGAAAGTATTGGTTCCTGATTTCGTTACAGCGCTCACGGTGCCGCCCCCGGAACGTCCGTTGGTCACGTCATATTGATTGGTTACCACCTCAAACTCGCGGACGGCTTCCATGGATATCGTATAAGCGCCGGAAGTCGTTCCGCTCGCTACGGTTCCTTTAGCCGTCATACCGTCGATGGTGTAATTCGTTGAGGATGATAATTGCCCGGCGATATTTCCTCCGCTACTCAATGGCGAGAGATCCATCAGGGATGTGAAGTTACGGCCGTTTACCGGAAGTTTCGTGATATTTTGAGCGGAGATAGATGTTGCCGCTCCGATCTTCGGAACCATGTTCTTCAAGGAATTAGCGACCACCTCGACAGCTTGGATCTCCACCGATTCCTCCGCTAGCTTGAAATCCACTCGAAGCATATCCCCTTGGTTCAATGCGTATCCTGTCTTTTTTCTGTTCCCCATAACCGATATAAGAAGCTGTAACGGTATAAGGAGAACCTAGCGGAAGCTGCTTGATGGTGTATTCTCCTTTATCGTTCGTGATAGAGCCCGTGAAGAATCCGGTAGATTCATTCTTGACTTGGATCGTGGCTCCGATCACTGATTCCCCTTTATTATCCACGACCGTACCGGTGATAATGGCTTGCGTTCCTTGCGCGAATAGGAGAGCCGGTAAGCAATTAAAAAATAACAAACAGGCAAGTAACCTGCAAGTAATGCGTTTGTTAAACATCCTCATAACAATCTTTTTAAAATTAAACCTAAATATCTTTTACGGCGCAAAAGTAAGTGTCCCGTTTTGCAAAGAGATTACATCCGTGTGTAGGTTTAAATAAAGAAAAAAGCCTAATGAAGGATATCCATTAGGCTCAACGAGAAAATTATAAATGTGTCTATAAAGAAGAAGGTTAGTCCTCATCCAACGTTTTGATAATGCTAGATGCTATCTTGGATGAACTCTTGCGGCTGCTCTTTCTGAGTTTATCCGGATTCTCAAGATTCATACAGGTAAAGAAGTTATTCCCCCGATATACCTCGTTTTTATCTTTATCGAATAGGGTATAGCTGACGATATGGAAAAGTGTGCGCAACGGTTGGTCTTGCCATTTAAGATAATGCTGGTTTAATACCAGCAGATAATCAGCGCCGGCATTATCCAATACCTTTTGTAACTCTTCGGTCGGCACGGCTGAAAGATCGGAATAGCAATCCTCGCTCTCCCCGTTCACCTTGATCTCATTCAGTACCTGTCCGGTCACTTGTGTAGCGTTTGCCGGGATAAACTTACAATCTCCGTTCTTTACGGATGCGGCGATATTCTCGGCGATGATCGTATTATACGTTTGGTCGATACTATCCGCTTTCATACCGGTCTCTTCGGCGATCATCCCATTGTAGAAATAGTTTGATTTCACGTTATCGTGCAAACCTACGATGAGAATTTGCTTCGCATGATAATTGTCACCTTCCTTCTTACTTTCTTTAGCGTTCGCTGCTATAGAAGCTACGGCTAAAAAGAACATAACCGTAAAGATTCTGATTTTAAATAACCTTTCCATGATTCTTCTATTAAATTCTGTGTCTATTAATTTCGAAGGCAAAGATATTAGCGGGGTGTTGCAGGGATATTACGGTTGTATAAAGTAATAGTTACCGATAATCCCCCTGTACCGGCTTGGATATTAAAATCGTGGATTCGTTGTAAAGTCTATTCTGCCGTGTGGATGAGTTCAATCAAAAGGCGGTTACCAAGAAACTTTAAGGAGATATAGAAACAGGGGTTGTTTTTAAGGTTCAAAGAACGCTAAAAACAACCCCCGTTATTTTTACTTATTATTCTCGATCCATTTGCGAGCGTTCACGAACGCCTCGATCCATGGAGTGACCTCGTCGTTCTCCTTACGGTCGGCGGGGTAATAACCGCATTGCCAAGGGAAGATCGCACGTTCGGGTGAGGCATCATGGCTAAATGGCGGCCGTCCTTTGAGCAAACACCGGCAACGGACCAAGGAGAACCGTTCGGGTTGGCGGGATAGCCATCGTAGTTGTATTTAGCGATGATGTTGTACTCCTTCTCCTCGTACGGGAACTCGAACTTACCTTCACCGTGAGCTACCCATACACCCAACTTCGTGCCACTCAAGGAGCCGAACATTACGGAGTTGTTTTTCGGGATCTCCAAGCTAACGAAGTTAGACTCGAACTTATGGGAATCATTGTGAACCATCTTATGCTTTTTCTCGTGCTCCGGATAAACCAAGCCTAACTCGGCCATCAACTGGCAACCGTTACAGATACCCATGCTCAACGTATCCTTACGTGCGTAATAGTTGTCGATCGCTTTCTTGGCTTTCTCGTTATACAAGAAACCGCCGGCCCAGCCCTTGGCGGAACCTAATACGTCGGAGTTGGAGAAACCACCGCAGAATACGATGAAGTTTACATCCTCCAAAGTCTCGCGTCCGCTAGCCAAGTCCGTCATATGGACATCCTTCACGTCGAAACCAGCCAGATACAAGGCGTAAGCGGTCTCACGCTCGCATTGCGTACCCTTCTCACGGATTACCGCGGCCTTGATGCCGTTCGGAGTGCGGCGTTCCGCTGAGAGTCCGTAAGAAGAAAGTTTTCCGGTAAAGTCCTTGTGGAACTTGTACTGTACGGGCTGCATCTTATAGTTCTCGAAACGGTTTCCGGCACAAACGCTTCCGCTTTGCTTTACATCCAGCTTATAAGAAGATTCGTACCATACGTCACGCATATAGTCGATGCCGAAGTGATATTGGATGCCGTCTTTCGATACCAATACATGGCGCTCGTCGGTCGGTTTGGCGATGATGGCGAAACTTACGCCAGCTTCTTCCATCAACTTTTCGAATGCCTTCTTGTCCTTTACCTGAACCAAGATACCCGGATTCTCGGCAAACAGGATCTTCACGATATCGCTCTCGGAGATCTTATCCAAGTTGACATCCAAACCACCCTCTACGTTGGCGAAGCACATCTCTAACAGGGCGGTGATCATACCTCCCGCTGAGATATCGTGTCCGGCAAGGATGAGTCTCTTCTCGATCGCATCTTGTACGGCGTTGAAAGCGTCACGGAAGTATTCCGGATCTTTCACGGTCGGAACCTCGTTACCCAGCTTGTTCAAAGCTTGAGCGAAAGCGGAACCACCCAACTTCAAGGTATCGAAAGAGAAATCTATATAATAAATGGATGTATTCTTGTCTTGAGCTACTACCGGAGAGACGATTTTCTTGATATCGCTAACCTCGGCACCGGCGGAGATAATCACCGTACCCGGGGGCGATCACCTTATCGTCACCGTACTTCTGCGTCATGGATAGGGAGTCCTTACCAGTCGGGATATTAATACCTAAGCTGCAAGCGAAGTCGGAAGCGGCTTGTACGGCTGTGTACAGACGGGCGTCCTCACCTTCGTTGCGGCATGGCCACATCCAGTTGGCACTTAAGGATACGCTCTCCAACTTATCTGTCAGCGGAGCGAATACGATATTGGTCAATGACTCGGCGATTGCCATAACGGAACCGGCGGCCGGATCAACCATGGCTACCTGGGGAGCGTGACCGATAGAAGTTGCGATACCAGCTTTCCCGCGGTAATCCAACGCTACGGCACCTAAGTCGCTCAACGGCAATTGTAATTCACCTTGACATTGCTGGCGGGCGATCTTACCGGTTACGGAACGGTCTACTTTGTTTGTTAACCAATCCTTGCAGCTACGGCCTCCAATTGAAGTACGTTCTCCAAATAATGGTGAAGTTCGGATTCTTTGTAAACAACCGGTTGATAAGATTCAGTGACCGTATGGTCTGTCATAACCGTTCTAGGCGGTTTACCGAACATATATTCCAGCTTGATATCGATAGGTTTTACGCCGTCCGCTTGTTCGAAGACAAACTTCATGTCGTTAGTAGTCTCGCCTACCACATACATCGGGGCACGTTCACGATCCGCGATACGTTTTACACGGGCTACATCTTCTTCTTTCATCAATAAGCCATGCGCTCTTGGCTCTCGTTTCCTACGATCTCCTTCGCTGAGAGAGTCGGGTCACCAATCGGCAATTTGCTCATATCGATGTGTCCGCCGGTAGCCTCCACCAACTCAGACAAGCAGTTGAGGTGTCCACCCGCACCATGGTCATGGATAGAGACGATCGGGTTCTCGTCAGACTCGGCGATCGCACGGATCACGTTAGCCGCACGTTTCTGCATTTCCGGGTTGGCACGCTGTACGGCGTTCAACTCGATACCGCTTGTATATTGTCCCGTGTTTACGGAAGATACGGCTCCACCACCCATACCGATACGGTAGTTATCGCCACCGATCACAACCACTTTCTCGCCCGGTTCCGGATCGCCCTTCAAAGCATCACGCATATTTGCGAAACCTACACCGCCGGCAAGCATGATTACTTTGTCGTAAGCGTACTTCTTATCGTTCTCCGTGTGCTCGAAAGTCAATAAAGAACCACAGATAAGCGGCTGGCCGAAATGGTTACCGAATGTAGAGGCACCATTGGAAGCCTTGATCAAGATCTGCTCCGGAGTCTGGTATAACCAAGGGCGGGGGTCTAGTATCTTTTCCCATTCGCGAGCGCCTTCTGTACGCGGGTAAGAAGTCATGTAGACAGCTGTTCCCGCTATCGGCAAGGATGCCTTACCACCGCCCAGACGGTCACGGATCTCACCACCTGTTCCGGTAGCGGCACCGTTGAACGGTTCAACGGTTGTCGGGAAGTTATGCGTCTCGGCTTTCAAGGAGATAACCGTCTTGATATCTTTTACGGCGAAGAAATCAGGTTTGTCACCGGATAGGGGAGCGAATTGCTCTACCGTCGGGCCTTCATTGAACGCTACGTTATCTTTATAAGCGGAAACCAATTTATTAGGGTTCTCGGCGGAAGTCTTCTTGATCAAGTTGAACAAGGAACTTTCTTTTTCCTCGCCGTCGATGATGAATACACCTCCGAATATTTTATGGCGGCAGTGTTCCGAGTTTACTTGAGAGAAACCGAACACCTCGCTATCGGTCAACTTACGTCCCAACTTCTGGCTTACCTCGTTCAAGTAAGCGATCTCCTCTTGGCTTAGTGCCAAGCCCTCTTGTTGGTTGTACACTTCCAAATCCTCAATATAGACAATAGGATCTGGTTTTTTACTGATCGTGAAGATCTCCTGATTCAAGCCATTGTAGATACGTTGTAACATCGGATCGTGATCCGCGTCGCCAGAAGAAACAGGAAAATATTCCTCAATACGGGAAATACCGGTCAGGCCCATGTTCTGGGTAATTTCAACGGCGTTCGTACTCCACGGGGTAATCATTTCCCGGCGTGGCCCTACGTACCAGCCTTCCAATGTTTCTGATTGAACAGGAGTTGCCTCGCTAAACAACCAAACCAGTTTTTGAGTGTCTTCAGGAGAGAAAGCGTGCGCGGCCTCTACAGCCAGCACCGTCTTTGTTGAAGATTGAAAGAATAGAATCATATCGTTGATTTATTAGTATTTATCACGAAATAACGAATAAGCCTCTTTTAGAGAGTGCAAAGATAATGATTTCCCGTGAATTATTATGTCAATACGTTTTAAAAGAAAAGAGGGCGGAACCTCCCGGTCTCGCCCTCTCATGTCCCCTACATAGTAAAAAATAAGAGTGTGTCTATGTTTACCAGCCTGCGTTTTGTTGTGCGGCTAGTGTGGGGTTACGTAATAAGTCGTTTTGCGGGATCGGCCAAATGAAACGTTTGTCCGTGTATGGAATGAACGCCTTGTTACTGCCGAACCACTCGGATTTCACCTCACCACCTACCACGAAGGCACCTTGCCCTTTCGTGTTGTTGTACTCTATCTTAGCGGGGATACCTCCGGAAGGACAGAGGTCGTCCGCTGCTAAACGGTGAATGTCTTCCCAACGACGTCCCTCTCCGTGGAACTCGATACGTCGTTCCCAAAGGATCGCTTCCGTCAAGGCCTTCGTGTCGGCGAAGTCATTTGCCTTATACGTTTGGCTGGCAGGATCCGCCAAGGAGCGATCGCGTACTTCATTCAGTTTCTTCAAGGCCAAGTCCTTGTCTCCTTGACGTGCGGCAGCCTCCGCCTCATTCAGCAATACCTCCGCATAACGAATGATCGGGGCATATTCCTCACGTGTAGTCGGATTCTGATACTTGTCGCAGAAATAGTATTGGTCAGACTCCCGATAGAGTAATAGATTGCGTCGTTTGTCATCACCTCTCCAAAACTTGGAATTGTAAAGAATCGGAGAAGACGGACACATCGCACGGCCACCGTCGCGTGCCGACATCATAGAAGACATCGCGCCGTTCACGCTGGCATTGTCATCCGAGCTATTGGCGATCGAGAAGATAGACTCCATGTTATTTGAATAGGAGGTAAATGGAGTGGCGGGATCCGACTCCAGTTTGAAGCGACTATTTTCCAGCTTCTTCGCATCTTCGATTACGCCTGCCCAATCACGCATGTGCAGGTGTACGCGGCTTTTCAGTGCGATAGCTGCGCCTTTGCTCGCACGGGCGATCTTGTTGACTTCGATCACATCTGGAAGCAGGCTCTCCGCTTCGTCGAGGTCTTTCAATATCTGCGCATATGTATCTTTTACGGAAGAACGTCCGATTTGCAATTGGTTTTCCACTTGCGCAGGGTCGCTTACCGCGTTCAGATAGATTGGCATACCATAATTATTGTTGCCTCCACGTTGTAAGGTAGCGCGAAATGGATCATCAAGTTGTGATACGTCAGCGCACGCAAGAACAGTAACTCTCCTTTGTACTGGTTTCCTAATTCTTGGGAGATTATTCCGTTGGCAACAGCTCCCTCGATGCCGTCCCTTACGATGTTGTAGCGATTGATCGCCTCGAACGAGGTCTCCCACATCGCCACGTTATTGGCGGTAGACACGTTATAGGTCGCGGAATAAGTATAATCATAGAACACGGCGGTCAGGTTCATGTCCTCCCCGCGCATCTCGCCTTGTAAAATACTGGCAGCCCCAAAAGGGTAACCACGTGTACGGCCGTTGCCTGTGTTGATATACAGACCGCATTGTGCGGCATCATAAGCACCGATTACGGATAGCTCACAACGATCAGGCGTGCTGTAAGCTGTCAAATCCGAGAACTTGTCGATAGGTTGCAGATCCACCACATCACTTTCGCAGGCGGTGAATAGCGGTAGCGAGAAAAGGGCTGTGCCCAACGCTACGGTTAAAATCTTTTTATATATTTTATTCGATATCATAATTGTATTGTTTTCAACAGTTGTTATTTATGCGAATTTCTCGAAGTGATTAGAATGTAACGTTAGCACCGAACGTGAACGAGCGTTGTTGTGGCATACCATTCCAATCCACACCATTACGAGACTGTGTCTCCGGATCCAAACCGCTATAGCCGGTGATCGTGAATAAGTTCTGTCCTTGCAGATAGAGGCGGATCTTAGACATACCCAATTTGGACACGATCGTCTTCGGGATCGTGTAGCCTAAGGTTAGTGTAGCCAGTTTCAGGTAGCTGGCGTTCTCCACGAAGTGAGAATCACTGAACCCGTCATTGAAAAGCGCGGCCCCGTCACCGTAACCGATCTTCGGGGTCATACCATCACCCGGTTGCTCGGGAGATACCCAACGGCCTAAGAGCTCCGTTCCGTTGTTTGCGAAATCCATGTTCAGCAATGAGCTTTGACGTGATGCGTTCATCAACTTGTTGCCACCGGAGAAACGGAAAAATACATTCAAGTCGAAATCTCTGAAAGTAACCGTGTTGTTCCATCCTCCGTACCAAGTCGGCATGGATTTACCCAATATCTTACGATCGTCGTTGGTCAATGACGATGGTTTGGATACATCTTCGGGGTTGGAAGGATCGTATTCGGCATAATCATATGCTCCGAAAGTATCGAACTGTACCAAAGAGCCGTCCGCCTTTCTCCAAATCGGATTACCGTTGGCGGCATTCACACCGTAATAATCATAACCGTAAAGTGATTGGTAAGATTCACCTTCCCGAATGATCGTATAGTTGTCGATGATATCCGTTCCACCATACAGTTCTTTCACCGTGTTCTTCACGGTAGAGAAGTTGATGTCCGAATGCCAATTCCAGTCCTTCGTATTGATAATCGTACCCCCTACTGTCAACTCGAAACCGGAGTTCTTGATCTTTCCGATATTGTCATAGTAGTAGTTGTTGGGGATACCCATCGTCGGAGGAGTCGGTACTCGCAATACTAGGTCTTTGGAGTTCTTCTGCCAATAAGCGATCTCGAAGTCATACGGTTATTGAAGAGAGCACCATCCAAACCGATATCGAAAGTCTCGGTTGTCTCCCATTTCAAGTTATTGTTACCCATTACGTTCCAAGCGATACCTGCCATCGGTCCTACCAATTGGCACCATACGTTCCCAAATAGGGATAATCGCTGCCTAAAGCAGAGTTACCGATTGTCGCATAGCTGGCACGCAAGCGGAGGTCGTTGAACCATTCGTTGACAGGTGCTTCTGTCCAGAATTTCTCGCGAGACAAGCGCCAAGCGGCGGAAGCCCCCCAGAATGTACCCCAGCGAGTATCCTTCGGCAATTTAGAGAGGCCATCGTAACGAATGGAAGCGCCGATATAATACTTGCTATCATAATTATAGTTCGCACGGAACATATAAGAAGCCAAGCCATTCTCCGATTTCCATCCACCTACGTCCTTCTGTCCGAACGTATTGCTGATGATATGCTCGGAAAAGAACGGATCAGACAACTCATAGACACTTCCGTCCATATATTCTGTCTCGCTGTGTGTATATTCTTGTACAGCCGTAGCAGTCAGATTATGTACCGAGTTAAACGTGCGTGTGAAGTTCAATACGTTCTGCCAGTTCCAAGTGGCGTATGTGGAGTTTACCTCCTCGATTAAACCGCCATATCCGTATCCATCACCGGATTCTGTATCCCAATACATATAGTCGCGTACGTTAGCGATGTCTAGGCCAGCTTGTGTCTTAAACGTAAGACCATCCATAAAGGTGATCTCACCCCAGCCACCTCCGATTACACGGGTGTTTGTCGTACGATTCACGTTGTTGTCTAATGCCCATACGATGTTCTGCACACCGTTATCGATATAACTCAAGTTGCCACCACGTCCCAAGGCTTTGCGGTTTTCCGCATCGATATTGTAGCCGGTAGGATCGTCTGGGTTGTACACATCCACGTTCGGCAACATACGGGTTCCGGCGAAACCTACACCGCCTAAGGAGTTTTCTCCATTCATGACACCATTCATGATCGTGCGTGTCATTTGTCCGTTCAATCCGATTCGGAACCATTTCGTAGCCTGCTGCGTCAAGTCTGCTTTCAAGCTCAGGCGGTTCAAGTCGTTGGCACGTACGATACCTTCCTGCTCCGTGAAACCGAGCGATACGTAATATTGGCTCTTATCGGTACCGCCGCTGGCAGACAAACTGTGATTGTGCTGGAAGCCCGTACGGAAGATATAGTCGTTCCAGTTGGTATCCGGGCCGTTCGGGTCGTATACGGCTTGTCCCTTCATACCCCAGTTCTCGTATTTCTCGTTAGCGATAGTGACGAAATCCTTCGCTCCTAACAGGTCATGCAATTTAGCCGGGCTGGCCGCTGTGATATAACCATCGTAGTTTACGCTGGTGCGTCCCTTGGAGCCCTTTTTCGTTGTGATCAAGATAACGCCGTTTGCCGCACGGGAACCATAAATAGCCGTAGCGGCACCGTCTTTTAAGATCTCGATCGACTCGATATCGTTCGGATTGATATCCGACATGGCGTTATATTCAGCATACAACATACCCATACCGGTGGATCCGGAACTGTTGTCTCCTACCGCCAATGGCATACCATCGATGATGAATAAAGGTTGTGAGCTTGCGGAGATGGTGCTCATACCACGTACTTTAAACTGAGGGCCGGAACCCAACACGCCGCTGGGTGTCGTTACTTGTACACCGGCGGCACGGCCTGCTAATTGGGTATCAAATGAAGGTGCCGCTAAGTTAGCTAGGTCTTCACCCCCAACTTTCGAGATGGCGCTTGTTACATCCTTTTTTCTTTGTGTACCATAGCCAACTACTACAATTTCATCCAGATTCTGCGAGTCTGATTCCATGCTAACTTTAATAATCGGTTTTACTGTTACTTCTACAGATTTCATACCGATGTAAGAGATGATTAGCTTTTGGGCATTGGAAGGAACATCTAGTGTGAACGCTCCATTGTGATCGGTTACCGTTCCGATAGTAGTTCCTGCTACTACGATAGAGGCTCCGATGATAGGTCCATCGTCTTCCGCCGAGATAACCGTACCGGTCACCTTCGCGGTCTGTGCTGTTGCGAACGCTATACTTGCAAACAAGCATAGTAAAAGATAAGTCAACCTTTTCATAGATACATACTTTTTTGTTTAATTTGTTAATAAATAGATTGTTATAATCAATTTCTGCCATTTAGTAGAGCGACGTAGTTTCCGGAGAACTAAATCAATTCATCTCTTGGCATTTATTAATTATTACAAATATTTTAATAAATCACAAAGCATACAATCTATATAAACACCTACTGTATCTAATTGTATTATTTACATTAAGTGCTTTGTTTTGAACTTTATATTGCAAATATAGAAGTATATTTGCAATAAACAAGCGTATTGGTGTTAAAAATGAATTTGTGTAGCAGTTTGTAAATATTGCTTGCCTTGGGTATGTGTTAATTTAGTGCATTATGGTATTAATATATGATGTTAATATGCAAATTGTTTTTAACTCAATCCCGCATCAATGCTAAAAAGTAACACCAAAAACACCTTGCTCTCATGAAGTTCTCCGGAAACTAAGTTCTTTCATGAATACTATCTAATGTATTTAAATAAAAAGAGTATCTAACTAAAGATACTCTTTAAATATGTGTGAATAAAGTGAACTATTCTAACTCCTATAGGCTTTTGGAGGATATAATGCGTCCCACCACTCGGTTGGTCTTTCAGCCATTTAGCGAACCATGCGTAAATCGTGTTATTCCACAATATTCGTTTGTCATAATCCAATATATGGTGATTTTCTCCTTCTACCTGGACAAACGCTGTAGGCTTACCCAATAATTTTAATGCGGTAAACATCTGGATGCTCTCTCCAATCGGAACATTCGTGTCTGCGGTTCCATGTAAGAACAAGATCGGGGTATTGATCTTGTCTGCGTTAAACAGCGGACTTTGTAAAGTGTACATATCCCGGGCATTCCATGGATAACTGTTAGCGCTAGCCAACGAGCTGTATGAATATCCCCAGTAACCTTCTCCCCAATAGCTGGTGATGTCGCTGATTCCCGCATGAGACATGGCCGCCGCGAATATATCTGTTTTTGTTTGTAGGTATTGAGTCATGAAACCTCCGTATGAAGCCCCCATGCAACCGATTTTCTTCGTGTTGACAAAAGGATGCTCCTCACAGAACTTTTTCGTGCCTTCGATGATCTCGTCAGCGGTAAGTTTACCCCATGCGTTGACATGGCGTGCGGAGAACTCTTGGCCGAACCCTGTCGCTCCACTGGGCTGTATGATGTAGACGATGTACCCTAAGCCGGCGTATATATGCGAAGGATAACGGCTTTCCATCACCCGGGCCGTAGGAGTTGTTCCTCCGTAATAATTCACGATCATCGGATATTTCTTGGTCGCGTCAAAATGAGGAGGAAGATAGAAACGGCCGTAAATCGTATCCCCTTGGGCGGAGACGAAATTCCAATCTTGCACTTCTCCTAAAGTGACGTCTTTCAAGATCTCTTTGGAGAGATCGATCAAGCAGGAAGAGGCGTCGTTTTTCAAGTTATAGGTATAAAGCCTTTGGGAATTGGAAGCGCTTAATCCGAAATAAACCATTTCGAAAGCTTGATTGGCGATGGAGTAATCGGAGATGACATCTTCCTTGGCTTGAAGTTGCTTAATCTTTCCGTTGGACGGGTTTAGACTATACATGCGAACACGGTCCTTATCTTTCGCCGTGATATAGATTTGTTTATCGAGGGCGTTCCACTCGTAGGAATCGACAGAGGGGTCAAAATCTTTCGTAAGCGGCTTTATACTTTTATCTGCTATATTGTATAGGAATAATTGCCCGTCGCTCGTATTGGATGTCTGTCCTTCTTTGATCTTTAATCCGATACCATCGAAAGCCTCTCCAGACGCGTCAACGAGTAATTGGGTGGCATCTGGGGAGAAAACGGCACGGCTTACGAATTTCTCACCTTTTATAAGGGTATCCACATGCATGGTTCGTAGATCCATCTTATATATATATGTACGTGAGAAAGGGCGCTCCGTTAAATTCGGTTCCCTGCGACTGAATAGCAGATAGTGGCCGTCTTGAGATACATCGTTGATGTAAGTAGAAGTATGTCCATAGGTGAGCCGTTGGAACAATCCGGTTCGCAGGTCATATTTATGGATAAACATACGGTTTCTCCATCCCGGTTGGCGATCATCCGGCACCAGTATCTCTTGGATCTCTTTTCGTTCTTGCGGTCCTTTCTCCCGTATGGAGAATAATAGATAGTCCTCGGTAGGTCCGAAACTGAAAGAACCCTCGGGCAATTGGCTGGCAAGGATGTTCTCCTTTTTACTGGTAGGGTCTAAGGTCACCAATTCCGTGCCTTTCATCCCTTTCCGGGTGTAATAGGCAGATTGCTTTTAGGCATCCAGCGTAAGCACTGTCCGTTCTCAACCAATACGGAACCGGTAGCCTTGTCTAGTATCTGGGTAAATGAGGACTGCTTTCCACCGGGATAGGTTTCTTGATAGGAGACGATAATGAGTTTTCCATTCGGGGACAGGCTGGCGGATTGGATACGTTTACCATCAAATACATCACTTAATGTATAACGTTTCTCCGGATTGACGGTCGCGGTTACCACCGCGTCTTTTTCCGGGTTGAATGAGGCTTTTAAGGCATTCTCTTTGTGGCTCTCAGATAAATATTTAATTACGATTTCATAGCGTTGCGGCTCCAAGGTCAACGAGGCTTCTCCTTGGGTTAGTTTTGTGAGTTGTCCATCCACGTAGACTTCTGAAATCTCAGGGCCATTGATCCTTAAGGTACCTTTTGTATAGCGGTCACTATTCAGGTAGAAGGAAACCAAATGTAGCGCGTAGGAAGAGGCCGAGGTTGGTAAGGTCAGCTCTCCGGAAGACGCCGCGTCAAGGGTTTGTCCGCTTTGGGAAAGGTTGCAGAAAGGAACGGTCGTGTTCAATAGTTCCTTGTCAGAGAATCTCTTACTGTTTACATCCAGCTATCTGCCAAGAAGGGTTTCTTCACCTCGTAAGGGCCGGCGTAATTATAATGTCGCACGACAACCTCATCCGCCCATAGTGAGCAACAGGAGCATAGGGCTGAAAGAATTAAGATGTTTTTGTTTATCATGATATTTGTTATTTAGTTTAAAATAAGAAAGCGAGATGGCGGGTATCTCTCAGCCATCTCGCTGTATCATTATCTTATAAGATTTCTATCTCATCTACGAACAAGAATGCGGGGCTTCCGGCACCACCGTGCCATTTTGGTAGTTTGCTGCTGTTGATGATAACCTCGACATGGCGAGCCTTTACCGGGGCGAAGGATATCTCTTGGGGATATAATCCGTCCTTGTCGTTTTGGGTCAGCCCCGGGATTTTCTTGGATGCTACTTCCTTGAAATTCTTGCCATCGTCGGATACCTTTACGGTTACGGCGGAGGCTCCCATGATCCAATCGCCTTTTACCACATTCGTATTGAAAGATACCTTTTGGATTTCGGTTGATTCCTTTAGATCGATCGTGGCGTCAAGGTCTTTTCCTTGGAAACCCAGCCAATGGCCGGTCTTGTAATTGCTTCCTCCACGTAAGCCGTCTACCAATACCTGTGCCCCGTTGAAAACGTATCCTTTGCTGGGTTGCTCTTTCAAGGTGATGGGCTTCATCGTCGCTTTATTGAAGAAGATATCTTCTGAGAAGATGCGGCTCGTACCGTTCGGACGGACAACGATCGCCTTGAATTCGCAATCTTGGTTGATCTGTACCGGGCCTTCATACTTGATGCTGGCGATCGTAGGATCGCTACCGTCTACCGTATAATAGATATCTCCTTCACCCAACTTCGTCAAGGCTATGTCGAGTGTTCCGTTCTCCGTATTGGTGGTCAGGGAGGCGTTAATATCGAAGATATGCTTTCCGTAATTATATCCCAAGCGATCGTAAAGTTGTGTCATGCGGGCCACACGGGGCAGGAACGTCTGATAATCTTTCTTGGACGGATCGCTCCACTGGATATCGGCTACGGCATCGATACGGGGCATGATCATGTATTCTACCTGTGAGAAGGTCGGGATATATTCCGTCCAGAGGTTGGCTTGCGCCCCGATCACGTACTTCTGGTCTTCAGGAGAGATACCGGCTGTCGGCTCAAAAGAATATACTTTCTCTAACGGCAAGTAACCACCGATAGCTTCGGGCTCAAGATCCGTATCCGCTGATTGATAGTAATCCAGATATACATATGTATTCGGTGTCATGACCACGTTATGCTTTTGCTTGGCGGCCTCGATACCTCCATCCATGCCTCTCCAGCTCATTACCGTGGCATTCGGGGCCAAGCCTCCTTCTAGGATCTCGTCCCAGCCGATGATATGGCGTCCTTTGCTCTCCACGAATTTCTCCATGCGGGAGATCACGTAGCTTTGCAAATATTCCTCGGCGGAATGCTTCTTATCTCCCTTGATACCTTCCGCTTGATGCGAGCTTGGCATTTTGGGCATTTCTCCCAACGTACCTTCGGGCACTCATCACCACCTACATGGATATATTCGGACGGGAAAAGATCGATGACCTCGCTCAATACGTCTTCTAGGAATTGCATGGATTTCTCGTTTCCGGCGCAGATCACGTCGTCGCTACTCCCCATTGACCCCATACGTCATAAGGGCCCCCGGTGCATCCCAGTTCCGGGTAAGTAGCCAAGGCTGCCAATTGATGTCCCGGCATATCGATTTCCGGATGATCGTGATATGGCGTTCAGCGGCATAGTTGATGACATCGCGAATCTGGTCTTGTGTATAGAAGCCCCCGTATTCTTTTCCGTCATATGTTCCGGAGTTATGGCCGATCACGGTTTCCTTACGTTTAGATCCGATCTGTGTCAATTCCGGATATTTCTTGATCTCGATACGCCAACCTTGGTCATCGGACAGATGCCAGTGGAACGTATTTTGGTTGTGCAAGGCAAGGATATCGAGATACGTTTTTACCGAATCCACCGGGAAGAAATGGCGGCTGACATCCAGCATCATGCCTCTATAGGCAAAACGGGGATAGTCGTTGATGGTAGCTGCCGGTAATTCTACGTTCATCTTGGGCCGTGGCCGGGATCGATTTACGTAATGTCTGGATACCATAAAATACGCCGGCATCCGTGCTTCCGGCGATCCGTATCCCGTTATCGCTAACGGTCAGTTGATATCCTTCCGGATTCTGGATGCTTTGGTCGATAACGAGCTGATCCCCTTACCGGGCTGGCCGGTAGCGGTTGCTAATTCATAGCCCGTGATTTCCTTGATATAAGAAGCGAGGAACTCGGCGTTCTTCTTCATCTTATCATTGCCCTCCGGATAAAATATCTTCGTGGATGGACTTAGGACGAAAGGATTTCCGTTCGTCAATGTTACTTCTTGTGGCAAAGGCACTACTCCGTAATCTCCTTTTACGGCCTTACCACCGGAGCAAGCGATCATTCCCGTGCAAAATGTCAGGACGAGCGCTAGTTTGCTTAGGCTGTTCATGTGTTTAGAGTTTAGAACGTAAAACAATAATTGATTCAGTATCACCGCCCAAAGATAAAAAGAATTAGCCGTTTTATCTAATGCTTTTACACTTTTGATGCGATAACCTTAGGGACTTTGTCTATATATAGAGACTATTTATCAACTGGTGCATGATCGTCCACCAGTTGTTGCATGATCATCCAACAGTTGGTGGACGATCATGCAACGGCTGTTGGATGATGAATACTTCTATAAGAAATGTCTAAGGAATATGGAAGAAACACCTAAGGTCTAAAGGGAAAAGGGCTAGGGACTAAGGGAAAAGAAACGTCTTCTTGAGAGGTATTTCCTTGTCTTTCTTATAATATGTATTCACACGTTTTACGGTTGTGCAGCGGATGTAAGCGTCATGGCAGTAGATGAGCGCTTGCCCTTTTCGGGAGGCTTCAGCAAGTATGCGCAGTTTCTCGTTGTATGACGTGATCGGATACGTATCGTAAGCCGAGATCCATTCCGGAGATACGCTGGCTACAAGGGGGATAACATCCCCGGCAAAGACAAAAGTCCGGTCCTCCGTATGGATATAGGGAACAATTTGTCCCGGAGTGTGCCCATCGTACAGGCGTAGCTCTATAGTGGGGCAAATCGATGTGTCGGCATCTAGCAGCCGTAAGGAATTAGCGTCTGCGACGGCTTGCATATTCTCGATGAAATAGGATCTCTCTCCAAGGCGTTCGGATGAAGGAAATTCTCCCATTGCTTGCGGCTAACCCAGTGGTTCGCATTTGGGAATGAGAGAAATAAATGTCCGGTAGATTCATCCTTTTGCGTGGTATAACCGCAATGATCGAAATGGAGATGAGTGAGGACAACATCCGTGATTTCCTCCGGTTGAATTCCCCGGTTTCGTAGTTCCGTGCCGAGGTCTATCAAGTTGAAGAAGCGGTAATAACTTAGTTGTTTTAAGTGTTTATTTCCCGCTCCGTTATCTACTAGGACGATGCGTCCGTCATCTGTTTTTATGACAAGGCTACGCATGGCGAGCACGCAACCATTTGTCTCGTCGCTCGGATAGCGACGGCTCCAAGCGCTTTTAGGAATGGCCCCGAACATGGCGCCTCCGTCGGCGTAGAAGTAGCCGGTATCGATGATTTGTAGTTTCATGGTTTCTGCATTCTTTCTTTGGGGGAGTAAAGGTATGGTTTTTATCATACTCAATAGTATAATAAATGTGAAAATGACTGGTTTAAACGTTGGTTTAGACTAGTCATTTTGATGGATGGGATAGTGCATTTGACACAATTTTAATATTGGATGTAATGTGTTGATTATAAGTCTTATTACTAATAGAATCGAAAAATGATTTAAATGAATGTTGCTTAATTTAAATTAATGGTTAACTTCGCGGACGACTAGTCTAAACGAACGTTTTAGCTAGTCATTTTTATTAGGGACTGCGCTCAGAGATAGCAGAAAGTAGGTTTTTGGTGTTTGAATATTGTTAATCTCAATTAATTATAACCATTTAATAATAAAGATGGAAAAATGTAGTAAGAAGAGCAAGCAATTGTGTTTAAGCTTGTTCAAACCAAGTGTTATGATGCTTACCACGGGATTCCTATGTATGGCCTCCTTTCAAGGATTGGCGGCTGTGGAACCCTCGCACAACTACGGACCGAATGTTGAATCGGTCATGCAAAATGGTAAGACTATTACGGTTAAGGTTTCAGATTCAATGGGTGAGTTGATCGGCGCGAACGTGTTGGTCAAGGGAACTACTATCGGTAACGTAACCGACATGAACGGCTCGGTTACGTTGCAAGATGTGCCCGCAAACGCTGTTTTGGAAATCTCTTATATCGGTTACACGACCAAGGAAGTCCCGGTTGGCAGTCAAAGTGTTATAAATGTTACGTTGTCGGAAGATTCCCAGGCTCTTGAAGAGGTCGTGGTCGTAGGTTACGGTACGATGGAGAAGAAGCAAGTGACCAGCTCCGTTACCTCATTGTCTGCCGGCGATATGATGAAGGGTGTGGGTGGTGCCGATATCACCAGCTCTTTGCAAGGTAAGATCAGCGGTTTGATCTTGCAAAATAATGGTAGTGCCAATGGTACGACCACGATCCAGTTGCGTGGTTTGACCTCTATCAACTCTGGTAAGGCTCCATTGATCGTTGTCGATGGTTTCCCGGGAGGTGATATTCGTGCCTTGAACCAAGACGATATCAAATCTATCGATGTGCTGAAAGATGCTTCCGCTGGTGCGATCTATGGTACACGTGCTGCTTCGGGTGTGATCTTGATCACAACGAAGAGTGGTTCTAACACGAATGGTAAAGTAAAATTGAATTATAGTACTGAGCTTTCGAAGAAACAAAACTATGGCCGTCCGGATATGATGACCGCCGATGAATATCGCAATCGTACGGACGTGAATATCACTGATTACGGGCAGAACGCTGATTGGTGGGACGCTCTTTTGCAGAAGGATAACTTCTCGCAAAAACATCACCTCTCTTTGGAGCTAGGTACCGAGAACGCACAAGTGTACACCTCTTTCTTCTATGAGACCAACGAAGGCATCACGATTAAGGATAACCGTAAGGACTATGGTGGACGCTTGAATGCAAACTTTAAGCTGTTCGATGGTTGGTTAGAGATCCGTCCGATCGTGGATTATCGTCAGACTGCTCGTACTTCCGATGGATCGGATGAGGATAAGAAGGCAAACTTCAAGCAGGCGTTGTATAATAACCCGACTCGTTCGCCATTTGACCCGGAAAGCCCGACAGGCTATAATGTGTGGACTGGCGAGACATTGGACTATAATATCGTAGCCGACCGTATGTTGACCGACTATGAGGGATTGGACAAGTGGTTCAAGCCTGAGGTTACAATGAAGTTGAACATCAAGCCCATTGAGGGATTGAGCTATTCTCAGACATTGGGTTACGAGAACCGTCAGTGGGAGCTCCACCAGTTCCGCTCTCGTTACCACCGCGATGAGGTGACAAACAACCGTGGCGGTTGGGCTAAACTTGAGTTCTCAAAGACTGAGCACCTTACATCTGAGGGTTACTTCACATATCTGAAGGAGTTCAAGGGTGGCCATAGCTTGAATGCCGTTGCTGGTTACTCTTATTTCGAGAAGAATGGAGAGAATTTCAATGCTGAGAACTATGACTTCGGTGTTGAGGGACTGAAATATTGGGACTTAGGTGCGGGTTCATATCTGACAGATGGTAAGGCTGCCATGGGATCAGGTAAGAATATCACAGAGCGCCTGTTTGCATTGTATGCTCGTGCCAACTACTCTTACAATGACAAATATATGGTTTCTGCCACAATCCGTCATGAGGGATCATCAAAGTTTGCCGCCGAGAACCGTTGGGGTAACTTCTGGGCGTTGTCCGGAGGTTGGCGTGTATCTGCCGAGGAGTTCATGAAGGAGTTTGACTGGGTGAGCGACTTGAAGGTTCGTTTTGGTTATGGTGTTACAGGTAATAACGACTTCGATGCTTCCTATATGGCTAATACGTTGAGCCGCGACCAATACTGGATGCTTCCTAGCGGAAGCTGGGCTTATGTCTATGGTCCGAGCTCTAACGTGAATCCTTATTTGGGATGGGAGGAGAAGAAGGAGTGGAATATCGGTGTGGACTACTCATTCTTTGGCAACCGTATGTATGGTAAGTTCGATTACTATCGTCGTAAGATCGATGGTATGATCTACGAGGTGAATGTTCCACAGCCACCGTATCCAAATGGCAAGCAATGGCAGAATATTGGCGAGATGGAGAGTAAAGGATGGGAGTTCGAGGTTGGTGGTGACATCATCCAGAATAAGGACTTCACTTGGACTTCCAGCTTGAATATGAGCCATAACTCGGGTAAGATCCTTACGATGTATGGCAACAATTCACGTATGGATGGTAACGCTATGGATGAACCGGGATGGCCGGGCGATGCCGCTCGTATTGAAGAGGGGGCAGAGATCGGTGCGTTCCATATGTGGAAATTCGCTGGATTCGACGATAAAGGAGACTTCCTTTTGTACAATAAGGATGGTGAGGTTATACCTGCTTCCCAGAAGAGTGTAGACGACAAACAATATATCGGTAATTATCTGCCCAAGGTGATGATGGATGGAACAATACCTTTACTTATAAGAATTTTGACTTGGGTATTAATATGCGTAGTTGGATAGGTTTCGATGTCTTGAATACTTATCCGATGTACTTGGGTATCCAGGGACAGAGTGGTGCCGGCCAGTGGAATCTTTGGAAACCGGCGCTTGACGATCCGAAGTTTAAGGACATTCGCGGCGTGAAGCAGCTTTGCGATTACTTCTTGGAGGATGGCTCGTTCTTGAAGATAGATGCGATTACGTTAGGTTATACATTGGCGTTGAATAAGTATACAAAATGGGCAGAGCGTCTGCGCGTATATGGAACTGTCGGCAATGTAGCGACTATTACAGGATATAGCGGACATAATCCAGAGGTAGATATCACAGGCTGGACAGGTGGTACCGATAAGGTTTGGAACTGTGACCCGATTGTCCGCACATACACTTTAGGTATTCAAGTAACATTCTAAAAAAGGTAAGAAGAAAATGAAAATTAGCAAGATAACAAATTGGATGGTAGCCGGGGCTGCTTGCTTGCTGCTGGGTACCTCATGTGATGTGGATCCTACCTTCTATTCGCAGGTTGTTCCCGACACGTATTATACGAATGCAGACGCGATTTGGTCGCGTTTTAATCGTCCTTTTACGCATTGGCGTTGGTGGGTAGCTCATAACGACGCTCGTGTGCGCTTGATGGAAGTGGGAACTGATGCTATGTGTGTGCCTACTCGTGGTAATGACTGGTTTGATGGCGCCGTTTATCAGAACATGCATCATCATCATTTTATGGATGATAATGATGACCCGATGAAGGATGGATGGGACTTGACGACGATGGGTGTGCTCAGTCGTGGAGTGCTTGGAGGATTTGGAGAATATCGATTTCGTATCGGTGGGCTTGACTGAGGAGGATCGTGTATCAATGATTAATCAGTTGAACGTATTGGCTGCCTCTTTTTATTTGGATGGTTTGGACATGTTTGGTGGTATGCCTCTTTACACATCTACGAAGGAGGATGTGAAGGCTCGTGCTACAGATGTGGAGACTTTCCATTTTATCGACTCCTTGTTGGATGTATCTATGCCGAATCTTCCGTTGAAGGAGACCTTGGGAGCACCCGAGACGAACGTTATCCATCGTGCTGTGGCTGCGGCTTTGAAGGTTCGTTTGTATTTCAACGCTGAATCGTATATCAATAAACCGATGTATGAGGAGGCCGCTAAGATTTGTCAGGATATTATCGATGGAAAGTATGGTCAGTATAAATTGGCCAACCATTTCACCGAGATCTTTGGTTGGGGTAATGAGACTTGCCCGGAGATTATCTGGACAGTACCTTCCGAGAATGCCAAAGGTGAGACGGATGGTGGTTTGACTGCCTTCACTCTTCCTATAATTTCAAGGATTTCTTAGGGGGCTTGCAGGATGCTAGTGGTAATAATGGGCTTTGCCTATGCCCTAGTCGCGATCCGGAGGGTAACTTGTATAAGTTTAACGTAGGTAATCCATACGAGACATTCAACGACAAGGATATCCGTAAGCAGCAGTATGTATATGAGGGTGGTCGCAAATACCGTGGTATGTTTATCGTTGGTGAGTTGCAAAACCCGGATTTCCCCGAGTACAAATGCTTGGGTGCCCGCGAGTATGCCGGCAAGGTCTTGAATGTCGTAGACAGATCGCTCATATCAGCCAGGTGGGCAATACGGTAGCCAGTCTTAAGGATCTGACTTCTACGATTGCCGATGCAGAGGAGAACTCAGGCGTGCGTGTTCTTAAATTTAGTCCTCTGCCTAATCAAGATGAGTTCAAGGAACGTTTCAACCCAGATTGTCCTGTAATTCGTCTGACAGAGATCTATTATACTTTGGCGGAATGTAAGATGCGTTTGGGCGATAAGAATGGTGCGGCCGATATCATCAACTCCATCCGTAAGCGTAACTTCGAGGGTGGAAACGACCCGGATCCTGTTACCGCTGCCAATTTGGATAAATACCGTATGCTGAAGGAATGGATGCAAGAGTTCTTGCGCGAGGCCCGTCGTCGCACGGACTTAATCCGTTGGGACGCATATGTGACAGAGGATTGGTGGGATCATAAGGCTACGAACGATGAGAAATACAATCGTTATCCATTGCATCAATTGTCATTGGGTGCGAACCCGTTGTTGGAACAGAACCCGGGATATTAATAAGTTAAACTTAATATAAAAAAGGAGGTATGTCAGTTGGGCATACCTCCTTTTTTTGATATGGTGTGGAAAACGCAGTAGTACTTACTTAACCGGAGAATATATACTTCATCGGGCAAGTAAGTATATATTTGTAGACGAAGTAAGTACTACTGCGTTTTCTGGCATATAATTTTGATCTGCTATTAGTTCTTATTCAAAATGGGAGGAATTGCGTTTGATCGAGCGTTTTTTCCTGCCAGTCAAGCGTATTGTCAAGGAAAGTTTTTGAGATCATATGTTCTTATCTTGTTCTGATAAAAAGGAATGTCTATCTTTGTTCATGGTAAGTATATCTAAACGATCATCGCTATGAACCAGACAATTTATCCTATCGGCATACAGAACTTTGAGAAGATCCGTAAAGACGGTTATCTCTATATTGATAAGACAGCTTTGATTTATCAGTTGGCTAAGACCGGAAGTTACTATTTCTTGAGTCGTCCGCGGCGTTTCGGCAAGAGTCTCTTGCTATCTACGTTGGAGGCCTATTTCCAAGGGAAGAGGGAGCTGTTCGAGGGGTTGGCGATGGAACGGTTGGAGAAAGACTGGGAGGTATATCCGATCTTGCATTTGGACTTGAATGCTCGTCATTATAAAGATACTGCCGCTCTGACTAGTATCTTGAATGAGTTCTTGGAGAAATGGGAGGCTTTATATGGAACGGAGAAACAGGATCGTGCCTTGGAGGAACGTTTCAGTTATGTGATAGAACAGGCTTACCGCCAGACCGGGCATCGCGTGGTGATATTGATTGACGAGTACGACAAGCCTTTGCTGCAAAACCTGCACGATGAAAAGACGCAAACGCAATTGCGGAATATGTTGAAGCTTTCTACGGCGTGTTAAAGACGATGGATAGAGCCATTCGTTTCGCTTTGTTGACAGGGGTGACGAAGTTTGGTAAGGTAAGCGTGTTCAGCGATTTGAATAACCTTATGGATATCTCGATGGACAATCGCTACGTCGAGATATGTGGCATCACGGAGAAAGAGATACATGCCTACCTAGAAGAGGAGTTGAAGGAGCTGGCTGAGACACAGGAACTGGATTATGAGGAAACCAGCCAGAAACTCAAGGAGCGCTATGACGGATACCATTTTACCGCCAATCTGCGGGAATATACAATCCCTTTAGCCTATTGAATACCTTCGCCAAGATGGAGTTCGGAGATTATTGGTTCGAGACCGGTACGCCTCTTACCTCGTTGAATTACTCAAGCATACCCATTACGACCTTTACGAGATGGCGAACACGGAGACTGATGCGGATGTGTTGAACAGTATCGATGCTGCCTCGAAAATCCCGTTCCCGTAATCTACCAGAGTGGTTACTTGACGATCAAGGATTACGATCCTGAATTTGGTATCTACCGGCTAGGTTTCCCCAACCGGGAAGTGGAAGAAGGTTTCGTGAAATATCTCCTTCCATTTTACACGAGTGTTAGTGCGCCCAAGACCCCTTTCGAGATCGGGCAACTCGTACGAGAGATACGCTCCGGTGATTACGATGCGTTCTTCCGCCGTTTACAAAGCTTCTTCGCTGATACACCCTATGAGGTGATCGCCGGCCAGAAGCCGGAGCGTGATACGGAGTTGCATTACCGGAACGTGCTTTTTATCGTATTTAAGTTGGTTGGACTTTATACGCAGGTGGAATATCATACCTCACAAGGGCGTATTGATCTCGTTCTGAAGACCGATCGCTATATCTACGTGATGGAATTCAAGCTGAACGGCACCGCCGAGGAGGCGTTGCGTCAGATAGAGGAAAGACAGTATGCGCTTCCCTTTGCGAGTGATCCACGGCAAGTTTTTAAGATCGGCGTGAACTTCTCCTCTGTGACCCGTAACATCGAGCGATGGTTGGTGGAATAATAATCTATTAAGTATATGAACTGGAAACAAACGCTTTTCTGGTCTTTTTCGGCAGCTGCTATTTTTTATTATTTCCTGCTTTTTGGCGTGTTTGTGTTTGTCGGTCAGGAGGAGATGCAATTGTTTATACCTGAGTGGTGGTATATCCGGGAGTTCCTTTTTCAGCCGGGAGGATTTTTGCGCTGTCGCCGGGCAATGGATCATTCAATACTACCGGCAGCCTATGTCGCGGTGGTTCTCCATACGG
>ENA-OQAA01000436-OQAA01000436.1-human-gut-metagenome-genome-assembly--contig:-NODE-436-length-29052-cov-2.399862_pt1 | contig 29052 bp, 33 predicted proteins | sample MGYA00242489_ERZ504515 | MGnify/ENA primary metagenome ERZ504515 (study PRJEB26092, sample SAMD00036237) | human gut metagenome | host: Homo sapiens | study: EMG produced TPA metagenomics assembly of... | reverse complement strand
GTGTTACGGTTCGGATTATCCGGCGGAAAACAGAAAGGCAGGTTTGAATGTCCTGCAAGGAGTAACCGTACTTTTTCTTTTGACAGTATTTGATTTCTGGGTAGGTGATGGGTGAAAACCGTGCGGGCATATAGTTTTGACTTTGGCATGATACTGATAAAACCGTACCCGATAATATGGTATGGGGGATATCGATGGTCTGCTGATGTAGATACCATTTCTGGATTGAGCCTATTTGAGTCTGTGATGAAAGCTGATCCCCGTTTGGTTGGATTGGTTCAATATACAGGTTCAATGGGTTATACGATTAATGGCATTGGATACTGTGAACCAAGAGCGACTTCAATGCAAATATCTTTTCAGTTAGACAGCGCTAAAGCTCATGTTAGTTATACTTATCCAGATAAATGCGGCAACACTTGCAAGAACTGCTATAAACCAAGGAAAATCATCAGGTGTTATTTATCATCCATTTGGTTCAAATGGAACAAGTTATCCTGCTTATGATTATGACTATTGGGTGGCTACGGCTACGGCAACTAACCACTGGTTCGCTGGTTGGTATTCCGGTTATTGGAGTTATTTCGTTCGTGATTCCTATACTCAAGATTTCTCTTATTCCGGATACGGGGCATCAAGCCGAAAAGTCCAGAATGGTACTTGGGATGCTTGGAGCTGGAATAGTTTTATGGGAACGACATCGGGAACAGAACCGGGTGATAATTTAGTAGCGGCAACTCCTATCATTTGGCTTAATAAGAAAGCTATTTCTTTGAGTGGAAGTGGAACCTATCAATTAGTTGCGTCTGTACAATCTGCTTATGCTTCTTTAACGGGTGCGGTATGGTCTTCTAAGAATACTGCTGTTGCGACAGTTGATCAAACGGGTAAAGTTACGGCTGTAGCTCCGGGTACAACTGAAATCAAATTAATTACAGCTAATGGTAAATATAACACGTACTGTAAAGTAACCGTAACCGGTACAGCCACGAAATCAGCGGCCGCAACCGCAAACATCTCTTATTCCGACAATACCTTGCATGTAAAAGATCTAGCCGGTTATACCGGTTACATCACGAACACCGCAGGTTCTGTAGTATCTACTTATGTGATCACCTCTTCTGATGACGTGAAAACAGTAAACTTGAATAAAGGTGTTTATGGCTTTACAGCGGTAAAAGGTACAGAGAAAGTCTCTGTTAAGTTTGTCGTGAAGTAAATCATCTCTTGATTTCGCTAGAGCGCTCTCTCTTACTCATGAGAGTACTCTAGCGTTACTGATTCCGTGAAAGATGTATGATCTTACGGCGATAAGATTATACATCTTACAACGGTAAGATCATATATCTTTTTATCGGACTACAAGCTAGCTTCTTTTGGGTTGATTTGCGTTCCTTGCGACGATCCCGGAGTATATCGCCATAATACCATGCCATTGTTTTTTCATTGAAAGCTTCACGTGTAGCTGTACTGTGTTCCCTGTATTATAATGTATGTAGTTGCTGATTTTTTTATTTCTTTACAAGAAAATTTTCTTTTCATATGATCGAATATAAAAGCTACGATTATACAAGAACCATCCCTGTGGATGATTATATCTTACGTTATCGGGATGAGCGGCGTTTCATGGCCTATTGCGGGAGTGCCGTAGGTATGGGAACAGTTGGAGTTGTCCGCCTTTTAATGATTCGGAGGACTATTTATCCAGTTTTCGGAATCTATTGATTGTTTGTACGCGGATTACTCCTGTCGTATTGGATGTGCCGGATGCGGTGGAAGCGGGGCAAGAGTTGATGCATAGGGAAAGGAGCCGATTGGATAAACGTCTTCTTGCGTTGGAGGAGGAATATAATGGGCGGGCGTTTTATGCCGGTAGTTGTATCCTTTGCCCTTGGGAAGAGTGTACACGTAGATCTGGTAAGGCTTGCCGCTACCCCTTGCGGATTCGTCGTTCCCTTGAGGCCTGTGGGTTCGATCTGGGACGTACTACCTCGGAGTTGTTCGGTATAGAGATGAAGTGGTCCGAGAATCGGAATTTGCCGGAATATTTACTTTTGGTTAGTGGATTCTTATCTGATAGGGAAACCCCGATTTGGTAAGTTAACTTACTTTGCCATTTAAGTTAACTTACTTCGTCGATGGAGTTAACTTACTTTGCCGATGAAGTTAACTTACTTTGTCGATGAAGTTAACTTCGTGAAATGGAGGAGTGGTACGGCTAGGCTTTATTTATTCGGTAACCTCCCAGCATTTCCATCCTTTATTGGCGCAGATATATACAATGTACGAGCGTACATTATATATAGGGAATTTCAGTTTGGTATCCTTGGCGTAAGCACGTACTTGCGCCACGTCCTCGGGGCGGGGAGCGTTTAGCGCCAGCATGTGTTCGGCCTCTTTCGCCTTGAAATACTTGAATTCCACCAATCGGTCATCCTTATAATAGTTCGTGCCGGGTATGCCGGTCATCTCGAAATCGGAACGGCCTACGGAGTTGTTCTGCTCGATGGCGAACGTATAATAGCTGCTTAGGTAGCGGGAGCAAAGCTCGAAGAAGGAGCAACGGATAAAGTTCTCGTTGATCTTGTCGAACACCTGCGCCGGGAACTGCCCGAGATACTGCTCGAAATAGTTTTGCACCAACGGCTCGAAACGGCGGTCTTCCGTGAAGCGTTCGTAGGTGGGTACATAACGGGGAGCGCCACCTTCTATATGGTTCATCTCGTTATAATAGTCCATGTAGATACTGCGCATCGTGAGGTTGGGCAGTACCATGCGATAATTGTTACGTAGCGTAGTCATACCCAGATAGAAGAGGCTGACAGGATAAAAGGTCTTATCGAAGAACTTCTTCTTATTGAACTTACTGGATAGGTCGGGAACGTTATACGGCAACTCGTCGTTGATGACCAAAGCGTCCAGCATCTCCTTGGCGTTCTCCAAGGATAGTGTCAAGCGGCGGATCCAACCGATATCCGTACGTAGGTTCTCATCCACCAGTTCCCTGGGGATCCCGCCTTTACGCACGGCGAATTTCTTGAAGAAATAGGTCAGGATCGTGGAGTTAAACAGAGGCTCGGCCTCCGGCAAGAAGCGGTAACCATCGTAATTATTCACGATCAATTGCCAAATCTCATTGAATCGATCCTGTCCTTCCGTATATTTATCGAGCACGTAACGCAGGTAAGCGCCCGCTTCCTCATACGTGAACCCCAGCATATTCAAGAACTCCGGTTCCAGTGTCAAGATCTCCGCTATATTATATCCGCTGGTCAGATCGTCCATCGTCACGGGAAGGACACCCGTGCAGAAGCAGGTACGGATACTGCCTTCGCCGATACCTTTCTTTATAACCTTGAAGAAGGTACGCAGGAAACTATCCTTCGTGGTTATTTGCTCATACAGCGGGTCCTTGTAGGCGGTCAATAATTGGTTGGTGAAATTATCGTACTCATCGATCAAGATATATACCTTTGGAAGGCCATGCTCGCGGGCGTACCCCAAAGCCTCCTCCAGCATTTGGGAGGCATTGCCTTTGGTGGTAAACTGGAAGTCTTGGAATAAGTCCCGATTGTGTGTCACCATGATCTCCACGGGAGAGCAATTCAAACGGTTAAAATTCTGCTCCAACCCCTCCATGTCATCGGCCATGGCCATAGCAGAGAAATCATAGCGCACGATCATATAACGATTATGCTCTTCCGTCGGATGCTCCCCGATCCAAGTGCCGCCGAACAATTCCTCGAAGCGATCGGCCTTGGTGCGATCGTAGTAACAGGCAAGAGTGGATACGAGTAGGCTTTTCCCGAAACGACGGGGACGCAGGAAGACCGGGGCATTATAATTCTCCAATCTGGGGATGAAGTTCGTTTTATCCACATAATAGAATTTACGCTCCCGTAAATCTATAAAATCCGCTACCGCATAAGGAATCGTTATTTGTGCCATGACATTTCTTTTTTCCTAATTACACAATATTACAAATATACGAAATTTCCTTATGCGATGCGATTTACTGGACTTATGTTTACCGGAAAGGGAAATGTTTCTGCCGATTGCGAATAACCCAAAGGTAAACTCCCGTGAAATAGAGGAACGGTATGGCTAGGCTTATGAGGATCCATAGGATTCTGGAGAAGTGCCCGAGGAAAGTGCCGAAGTGGACAAAGTACATGGAGCGGACAAGCTTCTCGGCGGCCGGTTTGTCTTTCCAGAGGTTTATGGCGACGACCTTGCCGGTAATAGGATGGATGTAGATATGGTTGCTTCCAGTTCTTTCGAAGTCCCCTTCCCGATACATCCGTACGGAGAAAACAGACGTGTTGTCTTTCGGGAAGAATATCATTGTCGGGGTTCCCTCTTTGAACTCTTCTTGGGCGGTCGTTAAAACGGAATCCAATGATACCCAATCACCTGTGTATTTATCAGTTTTTGGTGCCGGTGCGACTGCTTTTCCTGCGGATATGGATTCAAAGAAAGATTGATATTCTTTCTTGAACCGAAGTAGGAGCCGGTAAAAGCGATGACCAGCAAAAAGAGGGATGTACATATACCTATGATGGAATGCGACTTGAAAAGCTTGGCTCTCAAGCCCATCTTTCGGCTCACGGAGAAGATACGACGCTGGGTAATAATAGAAAGCCGGAGAGAGTTAGGAAAATCAACAGGAATCCCGATAAGGCGACGATGGTAGCTCCTTGCTTTTTCAATAGCAGGTTCACGTGAAAGTCGTATAACCATTGAAAAACCTTATGCCGGTATCTGTCCACTCCCGTAACTTCCCCTGTATAGGGATTGACATAGATCTGGATACGGCCTTTCTCATCCGGGAATGTAGTACGGAAACTGTAGGCGCAATCCTCGCCTCCGTATAAGACCATATTATTGATCTTAGCTTGTGGATATTCGCATCTTACGTTCTCTAACAAAGTTTGCGGCGGCACGGTTCGGGAGGCTGGCTTGACAAAAGCGATATCCTTGACAGATAGTTTTTCAAGTTCCGGCTTGTACACGATCGCTGTGCCGGAGAGGCATATTAGGGTTATTACTAGCCCTAATATGAGTCCGGTGTATAAATGTAACTTTACTATGATCTTTTTAATGATCGAATTATGCGACATGTCTTGTGCCTTTTTTAGAAGTTGACCGCTAGCATAACCATCAGCGTCCTGGCCGAGCCGGGGAATAAAAGATAGTTCCCTTGGGATCCGGTATAATATTCTTGGTTGAATACGTTTTTCAAGTTCGCCGAGATCTTGTAGAAACTACGCTTGTAAGCCACGAAACAGTCAACCAGATGATAGGCGTCCAGATCGATCGTATGTGCCATGTTTCCGTAGGATTTACCTTGGAAGTACCAACCACCGCCGAAAGATAAGCCTTTAACCGGGCCTTTACGGATTAGGTAGGAGGTCCAGAGGTTGAACTGGCTTGGTGAGATATTGGCCAGTTGCGTACCTACGGGATAGGTCTCGTCGTTCGTTTTCGTTACCTCGGCATGCGTATATGCGTAATTGAAGGCTACGCTCCAACTGGGGGTGATCTCTCCGTTTACCGAAAGCTCTATACCTTTGCTGGTCTGCTTGCCGATCAGTATCTTATATTCCTCGTCTTCCGGTCTATCGTCGGCAAGTTGGTCTTCGACAAGGTATAGAAGGCCAGACTGGTGCTCAAGCGATCGTTGAAGAATGATTTCTTGACTCCCGCTTCCCATTGTTTAGAGGTAATCGGGTCGAATGCCTCGCCATCCTTCGTTTGCCCGGATTGAGGGACAAAAGACTGACTGTAGGTAGCATATAGGCTCAAGTCGGCATGGGCAGATAAACAAGACCCACACGAGGCGAGATGGCAAAATTGTTTTCATCCGTTTTTTTATCCTTAATATAATTATCTTGTTTATCGTTCACCCAGTCCGCACGGGCGCAAGCAATAACTTCCATTGAGCGGAAAAGCTTACTTGGTCTTGTAGATAGATCGCGTAGGTACGTTGGGTGATACGTAAGTCTGTACTCTGTTCCATCTCGAAATCAACTGGTTCTTCGGAATATTCCGGATGAACATAACTAATCGGGGTGTACATATTCCCTTTTACTTTCCTTCGGTTGGTAAGCCATCCATATTCTAGGCCCGCTATTACTTTATGATGGATAAAACCTGTCTTGAAACTACCATTCAATTCCTCCAATACGTTGGTATAATTGATTTTTGCGTCCCAATGTGCCAAACGGCGGGTAATTGTGCTGTCCTTCTGAGGGGTTTTCATCTGGAAATACAGACGATCCTCATGCGTGAAATATTGGCGGGCGGAACTTCTGAATGACCAGTTCTGGTTGAAACGGTGGGTCAACTGGAAACCAACGCTATTATTGGTAAACTTGCCATAGGCCCACGGTTCGCCGAGGAATGTCTTGAATCCGTTATTTATCACCTCATTGTCGATATGCAAAACGCCCGGATCTTGAGTCCTTTTATCCCGGAAGATATCGGCATCGATATTAAGGGTGGTCTTGCGTCCTAAGTCAATGTCGATGACTGGGGTGATGTCGTATCGTTTGCTGTTTTGCGGTTTCCTGAATTTATCGGCATCCTCATACATTCCGTTCAAGCGGTAACGAATGGTCTTTTTGGCATTCAGCGGGCCGGAAATGTCGATAGAGGCTTGCTTATAGTCGTAACTGCCGTATCTGATCGTAGCGCCATACCGGGGCGTATATAAGGTCGGCTTGGTGATAAAGTTGATGATACCTCCGGGCTCTACCGCTCCATAAAGGACAGATGCCGGGCCTTTGAGGATCTCTATGCGCTCGATACTGGATAGAGCGTCGTTCGAGAACTTTAGGTATCGTACCCCGTTCCTGAAATAGTTACGGGAGTTCGTCATGGAGAAACCACGGGAAGAGAAGACCTCGTTGATGTTGGAAGCCTCACCGGAAGGTCCGCCTTTCACGCCGCCCAGGTTCCTTACGGCCTCGGTCATGGTGGTAGCCTGTTGGTCTTCCAATAATTTCCGGGTCGCTACGCCTACGGTTCCGGGTATTTCCATCACGGGGATATCCATACGGGTAGCCGAATTAGCGATGTCGGAGTTATAACTCTGTGGTTTCGCCCCGACGATATCTACCTCGGGTAGTCCTAGTAGCTTGTAAGATAACTGGATATCCATCTCGTAATTCCCTTCTCCCGCGGGAATATCTCGGATTGCCGAGACGGTGTTGTAACTGTTGGTGATTAGTACGTGCTCCTTCGTGTCCTTGAGTGGTAAGGAGAAATACCCGTCCGTATCTGAAATAACTCGTATATCCGTACCCTTGATGTAAATGACAATGTTCGCCATCGCCTTGTTATCCTCATCTACGATCGTACCGGATACGACTCTGATACTTCCCACCGATGGCCTGCTTTGAGCGATCATTCGGGTGCCAGACAAAACAATCCCGCTAACAATTAGCAGGAACAAATAAAAATGTCTCATAATGTATAAAAATTAATTACGCAGTTTACATCTCCAGTGCAATCGATCCAATGATTCCCCAAAATCCCGGAAGAATCTATTCCTTATTTTTGTCTGGCAGGTTTCCTGACTAACCCGGAAAGCGACCTTCCCATCTTTAAAAAAGACAGTGGCATGAAGAAACTTTCCTCCTTATGGGTTTTACAGTAGCGGGCTCTGTTCCGGAATCTAACCGAAATTCCCTTTTATAGACTTGCGGAATGCAACATCTATCACCAAAACGTCACAAAAGTATAGTATTGATAGGGCTTTTTTTAATGAAATATGTTAAATATATTGAACGTGTTAAACAATTTGGCATATCCTTATGCGATAGTTTTTCCCGGACTAATCTTTATGGAAAAGTTTTTTCACCATTCAATGAACTTCCCTCTTTCCCGGCGCTTTTCCAGTTCCTCTTGTAAATGTCGTTGGCGATCTTTGGCGATGTAACGACGGGCGAAGATGTTCGGGACAGCTACACCGAGTGAGATACAAAGAATGATGAGTGCGGAATTGATCCCGTTGAAGAATGCGTTTGTGACCTCACCGATTACTCCATGCAGATTAATGAACGCTAATAAAGAACGATACATCAAGACTCCCGGGATCATGGGGATAACCGGATGGGATGGTCAGCACATGATTGGGAACGTGGCACCAATGGACGGCTTTGACGGCAAGCACGCTGACTACGAAACTTCCCATGAACGAGCCGATTACGGGACCATATCCCAACTCGAAGTTTACGAAGTTACGTACATACGGCGATGATACCTCCTACGGCCACTACCCATAATAGCCGACGCTGGATGTTGAATATCATGGAGAAACCCATGGCCGAAATTGCTGCCGCTATTGCTATATGTAGTACGGATCATGTGGAACCATACTCAATTCACTGAACTTATGATCTATCTCGACATCATTCATGACAAGTACCCGCATGGCGAACGCGATGCCGAAGGTCATGGCGGCTACCATCATGACCGTATTGGAGGCTCGGGTGATGACCAGCAAATGATTGTCTAGCATATCATCCACGAAGTTGATCAAGGGTACGCCCGGCACGATAAACAAGGCGCAGGCTAATAATGGATGATAAGGTGTGTCGGATAGCCCGGAGAAGGAGGACGCATATGCCAAGCAGGTGGATACGAAAGCGGCCGCGGCGATACTCATATATACGTTAAGTCCAGCTTCGACACAGCGGGCCCGTACCCTAAACCCGACGAAAGCGCAAATGGAAGCGAATAGGAATGCCATCCAGTCGCATCCAAATAGCTTACAGAATCCTCCGCATGCGAATCCCGCTCCGATGGCTACGATATAAGGGGTATAATTCCGGGGTTGGTGAACGATCTTCTCCAGTTCTTCCTCATATTTATCCAAGGAATAATCTTGCTCGATCGCCCGCCATGAAAGCTTGCTTACCTGTGAGATTGCCGTCATATTGATTCCGTGCTTCTCGCATTTCTGGAATTTGGAGAAGGAATTTCGCTCATCGCTTACGTTCACCATGATCATGGTCCATCGGATATCGATATGCAGTTTCTCCTCGGGGATACCCATAAAGGCGGCAACTCGTTTCATGTTTCGCTCGATACGATTCGTGTCGGCGGCACTTTCCATCAACAATTTTCCCGTACGGAGCAAAAGATCCAATTTGCGCCGTAACAACAATACTTCCTTGTCTGTCATCATTTCTTTTAATTCTTATGTTGTACTCTATATCCTAGTCCACGAGGATATGAATCTTAAATGAATGGCAGGTCTTCTGACTAGCTCCCATCCTAATGCCTTCCCGACTACCTTGAGCCAGTGGCGAAAGTAGTATTAGAATGTTAAAGGAGTTTCACAGCAGCGGGACTGTTCCGGATTCTCACCGGATTCCCTTTTAATCCGTATGCCCGAATAGGCATTACGAAACCAATTCGGGCACAAAGGTAAGGAATTTTTTTTATTTCTTAATCATCCTTACGGTCTCTGTCTTCCCTCCGGTTATGATACGGATGAAATAGAGGCCTTGGGATAGATCGCTTACGTTGATGGATTCTCCGGGATTGATCGTGGATTTCCGGACCATTGTTCCGCGAGATGTATAGATCTCTATCTCCGCCGGGGTACCGATATTGATTTGTATCGAGTTAACCGCCGGGTTCGGATAGATTTTCAAGGTCGGCTGCGATAGCTCTTCTATGCTTGGTCGGTGCTTCTTCGGTTGTTACGACCATGTTCTTGGTGACGATCTTTCCGTTCGAGTTGAAGCGGACGGTTATTGTAGCCTCCTGATATTCCTTGATATCTGAGGTTGTACTGATAATTAAGGAGTCATTACGAACGATCGCGTTAATCGGGCTGGAGGGAGTAACGGATGAGACTGATTTTACGATGGCGGCATCCATATTGTCCTCATCGGTCACCATATTGCCTAAAGCGAGTTTATAGACCGGCTTTTCCTCGGTTAATACGATAGAGGAAGGGAAATCGGAAGATATTACCGGTGCGGCGTTATCCGGGAAAACCGGGATAGCGGGGAACCAATAGTTTACGATCATCGAATATTCTTGTACCACTTCGCCTTTGTTATTTATACGAGCTAACATGTGCGTAGGATCTTGGAATTCATGATACAAGAAGGTGTATAGCTCGTCGGTTTTTGGGTTAAGGCGAAATCCGGTTCCGTACAAGCGCCAATCCCAGTCCACGTTTCCTAAGGTCGAATCAATTGGAAGAATTGCTTCTTGTCGATATCATATCCGCAGATTGGTAGCCGGTGAACCAGCTTCCTTCTTTGGGCTGTCCGTTCCAATAGATTTTATTTTCCTTGGCACTGGCGCAGAAACCGTCGGCGGTCCATGCGTACCAAGAGTTCGGAACGACACCGATGGTCTCGCTTAACGGGATCTTTACCGTGTCCACCTTAAAGGTATAGGGGTTCAAGTTTAGCATATATTCCAAGGCGGAACCATCCCCGGCCGTATTCTGGGTCATGCTGATCCAGAGCGTACCATCCTTGGATTGAACGATAGAGCCGAAACCTCGTTGAATCTCCTTCTCTTGCCCTTTTACGGTCTCTTTCTCGATCGGGGCGGCGATGGTACGGATAATTTTATCGGTTTTCGGGTCTATTATCAATAAACCATATTGTTGATGGACGGCAAAGACAAGGTCGTTGGCACGTACCATGGTACCGATCTGGGCATAATACAACTCACCGTATCCATCGGCGTTCGGATTTCCGGAACCTTCTATTTGTTTGCCGATCGTCATCTTATCGCTATCGTAGATCCAGATACCGTTGCTGGTTCCTATATAGCCTTTGTGCTCGTCTACCGGAAGATAGGAACGGCCGTCGGCTATGGATTTGCCCTCGGCGTTTTGGGCGATATACTTGAATTCTTTGATCACCTTCATGGTCTTGGCATCGCATACGGCAAACCGGCTTCCGGTGATTTTTGCCCCGGGATCTCGTTCTTGCTTAGAGACTAGGTAGAACTTATCGCCATAGATCGTACCGAATTGCGTGGTACATCCTAACTCATGCCCCGGATTCTCGGTCTGGAAGACACGATAGTGCCATTCTCCATCTTGAGTAAGGAAATTGACGGTACTGTTCTGATGGCCGTACCAATCCTCGTTTACGATAAATGTACCTTGACTGTAATCCATATCCGTGGAACGCAGGATGGAAGATTGTGACGGTACATCCCTCATTTGGGCCTGATCGATGCCGGCGGCGATCCATGAGGTATTGCCTTGGGCCATTAGGCCGCTCGTGGCGAACGTACAGAGAAGTAAGGTAATCGTCTTTTTCATAAGCCTTTTATTTTTAAGATTGCTTGATCATATTGTAATTTCATTTGTTCGCTTACCGGATCGGGTACGATGATGGAAGGGGGGGCGATGTGTAAATCCTGCGCACGGATAATCTCCGTCGAGGTCTCTCCGATCCAACCGCAATATTGGTTTACCGCCGTGTATACCTTGATAAAGTCCACGCCGTGTAATTCCACCTTATTACCTTCCGCATCCACGGCCCATTCGATATCGAAGCTGTTCAGATCCTTGTAATCGTTCGGATGGTTATCCACGTATCCCCATGGATACGAATAGAGTACGTAGTATTTACCCGTATCACTCTCGTCTGTAGCGTTATCCTTTAACCGGGTACCGGAGAAAGTCAAGGAATTCTCTTCAATCCACATCGGATAATAACTTTGCGTATGATATATATTTTTCGCTATATAACCGGTATTGCCTTGATTATCTTTCCATGGTACATAAGTAGCGTCACTCCATTGCTGGCCCATGTCTGGCTCGGGGATCTTGTTGGGATCCGGACGATCATAAGTAATGCGATAATTCTTGATGGTTTCCGGTTTATAGTATTCACTACCGGCCAGTTCGTACCATTCATCGTCCGGTAAGCCGTTCTGGTTCGTGTCGAAAGAGACCATGACAATACCGGGCTCGCAGCTGCCTCCCTTTTTTTCTTGATATTCCGGCAGGTCGGAATAGAAAGAGTTCCCAAGGATCATAAAGTCCTTCTTCCCTTTGACGTTGATGACCGTATGGTCGAAGCCGAAGATAACGTATCCTCCGTATCCTCCGAGGGAAATCATCACGTCGTTCGTACCGGAGATATTCTCCTCTACCTTTTTCAGTATGGTTTCTTTCGTATCGCCTTCCTCATATTCGGGCATCGTATTGACGAACTGACCGGTGCGGGACAAAAGTCGTACACTTTGGATAAATAAGGGCTATATTCTATTTCCTCCTGCATCACCTCGAAACGAAAATCGTGCTTATAGGGGGTCTCCTTATCGATGATCTCGAAGGTCATCTGATAGGTGCCCGTATCTTTCGCGAGGAAGATATAAGAACGTTCGGTAGATACGAGAGAGTCCGTCCCGTTCCGGTGCAGTGTCCACCGATACTCGTCGCCGGTAAAGGCTGGCTGATAGATAGTTTTCATGCGGGCAGATAATAGACATCATCGATACCCAAGCTAACCATCTGTATCTTGTCTTGGGTACAGGATAGAAATGCTAGGAAACCTGAAATGAATAGATATAAAACTTGTCTCATAACGCTGTTCTATTTATAAAGGAAAACCATATGGGCGGGGATATCCCCGGTACGTACGCCCCATTTTCGTATTCCGTTCTTATCGTAGCAATAGAGGGTCCCGCTGGATACGTAGTTCTTGGCATCGGTGACGAAGATGTCTTTCGTATAGGGATGGACCATGATCCGTATGGGATACGAATGTCTTTCTCGCTACCGTCGGTGATAAAGTTCGTGCTGATCACCTCTTTGGTACGGACATCTATGATTCCGTACGAGATGCTGTTACTCTGCGTGTTCACGTTCCATTCCGTACTGTAATAGAAAAGGGAATCTCCGCTGATGCAAAGGTTAGAGCAAGGGATATTCAGGGTATCGGTAACCACCATCTCGTTATATCCTTTTCGTTTTTCCAGTACATACAGGTTGGAATGTACCGTATCGTAATCTCCCCGGGAAGTTACCCATAATTTACCGTATTTGTCCGCACGGATACGATGCAGATTGATCCCTACCGGAATCTTTTGAACTTGCTTGAAACGGTTTAGCTCGATTACGGAAACCGTATTGTCGTACTCCGGGGCACGATATCCTCCAGAATTCGCTACGTAGATATATTCACCCAAAATCTCCAACTCATCCGGTTGGAAACCGACTATGACTTTGGCGTCTACTTTCAGGCTGGTCGTGTCTACCTGTATACGGCTCCTTGCGGGGCGTTCGGGTCGATTTGCACCGGACCGACATAAGAGGTTACATAGGCGTTTCCCCGGTAAAAACGGATGTACCGGCAGTTGGGAATGTCTATTTGCGTGATCCGCTCGCAAGTCCGGGCATCCAGTATTTCTACTTTATGGGAACAATTGACTACGACATAAAGCTTGCTTCCGTAAATCTGGATATCGTTGCCGACATCGCCCAGCTCCTTGACTACGTTCGGGTTCCGTTCCGAGTAGAGGTTACGGATATAATAACCGTTCACGTAATCCAGATAATCCAGCGTACATTTATTGCTTCCCATATTCCTTCGTTCACCAAATACATCCCTTGAGGATTCGCCTCGGGATGGATACCGTCGGAGACCAGCTCGTATTCCGAGGGAACTACGATCTCGATCTTGCGGCAGGATGAAAAAGCGCAACCGATCAGGATACCTATTATATATAATGTATATCTTTTCATATCTCGATGGTTAAAGACACTTTGTAATTTCGCTTCGGCATCGGATAATTCAGGATCACGTCGTAATCTTGGCTTAACAGGTTGTTTACCTCCACGGCGGCTTGATAAGCCCGAAATTGAATTTCAAATCTTTCGACAAGGAGATATCGCTGGTATACCAAGGTTGCGTATAATTGTATTTGATATTTTCCTGCTGGTTATACCGCTCTCCCACATAGATGAAACTGTAGTTGAGGTTCCATCCCTTGAAGGAGCTTGCGCGATGGCGGAACCGCTGTGCCAAGGGATATAAGGGATTTGATCTCCGTAATAGGTATCCGAGGGATCCGTGAAGTCTTGGGCCTTTTGATAGGTGTATTGTATTCGTAGCGTGACGAATAAATCTTTTACCGGATTGACGGTCGTTTCCGTGCTGACATCTATGCCTTTGATTTCTACCTTACCTAAATTCAACATAGTCCAACGGAATTGCTGGCCTTTGGGATAAGCGATGATCTTGTCTTTCACCTTGTTGAAATAACCATCCGCCTGTATCTTGAAGCGATAGAAAAGATGGTTCTCCCATGTTTTCGTGTAAGCGAAGCCGGCATCATATTGGGTTACATATTCTGGGTTTAATTTGGAGTTTCCCATATCGGCGTAATATAAATCGTTGAAGGTAGGCATACGGAAGATTCGTTTATAGAAAGCGCGTACATTAAAGTCTTGTTTCTCGAACGGCTTGTAGGAGGCGAATACGGCGGGTGTAAGGATTTGCCGGGCTTCCGGTGTGGGGCCTTCTTTTACACGGTCGTTGATAAAGGTCGCCAGTCCGCTGGCCTGTAATTTTACTTTCCCTAACCGGAGCGCCGTGGCGACCGAAAGGAGGTTGGTGAAGCGTTCCGGGTAAACGAATCCGTACATATCGGCGTTCATCTTGTTCCATTGCAAGTCGTAAGAGGCGGATACATCCCAGTTTGAGAGGATGGAATAGACATTCGCGGAGGATAGGTAAATCTCTCGTTGCTTATACAGGTTATCTACATGAATCAGCTTGTCGTCGTTATTCACATAATGCGTACGGTAGAATGCATATTTCGCGTTCACCTGTGTCTTGAATTTGCTATTGATTTCTTTGATATAGGAGCCTTGCATGAAAGAGTTCGTATCCCATACCCGTTCACCACGTCTCCATACGTTGTTTACGATGCTCCCGGGATTCCTCGTTCGGAATTGTAGTTGTAGAACTTAAGATTCCAAGTACCGTCGCTCATCTTGCCATAAGTCCGGCCTCTAGGCGGGTGGCGTTGATATCCCCGTTTTCCCGGACGGCGGTCGTATCGTAAGCGATCTCTCCGGCAGTTGATACGGCGGTAACGGAATTTGTATTTACCGCTTCCGCTTAACCATTCGGCGCTGAAAGAGGTGGCTACGTTTTCAGATATCTTATATTCGAACAGCGCCGAGGGGTTGATAACGTCGAAAGAACCGACTTTCATCGTGGCACGGATATTCGTTGTTTTTCCATCTTCGAAACGAGGACGACGAGAACGCAGATAAAGCGTACCGGCCGCGCCGAAATCTTTCGCGGATTGGAAGATATCGCTCTTCTGGCCATTGTATAAAGAAATCTCCTCGATATTGTCCAAAGAATACATCCCGAGGTCTACTTGTCCGTTTTGTGCGTTGCTTAATTCGATGCCGTCGTAGAAAACACCCATGTGGTTCGTTCCCATACTTCGGATATTTACGGTCTTGATACCTCCTACGCCCCCATAGTCTTTCAATTGGACACCCGAGAAGTAGCGTAAAGCATCTGCTACCGTGTGACTGTTCAAATTTTGTAATTCTTTCCCCGATAGTTTTTGGGAAGGAATTACCTCTTTAAAGCTGAAACTCCGGGCCGTGACCGTAACTTCGTCCAAGTGCTGGATAGAGTCGAGTTTGCTTTGTCCATGGGACATACCTATCGCCAGCATCGATAATACGCAAGCAAGGTATCCCTTTCTAGCAAAGGATAACACCATTATTTAAAACCTGTTTAGAAAATGATTCGTACCAAGCCGCTCTGTCCTCGCGAGCGACTTCTCCCTAACTGGCAGGTCTTCTGACTGACTCCCATCCCGAAAGCCTTCCCGGCTATATTCTTATATACCAGTGGCGAAAGTGTTTCCGGAATGTTTGAAATAGAGCTTCACAGCAACGGGACTGTTCAGGAATTACACCTGATTCCCTTTTAATCCGTAACCCCGGTTGGGCGAAACGGAACCAATTCGGGACAAAGGTATGAAATCTTGTTAATATCCGGGCTATAATTGGAGAATTTCCTTAAATGAAAGGGTTGTACTTGTATTTCACGACTTCCTTTTTATTTAAAGACGCTTGTACGTCGATCAGCCGTTGGTTGCTGCTTCCCCGGAATAAAAGGCTCTCATCCCGAAGTTTGTTTGTAGCGGCCATCTACCAATACGTCGATATAGGACAACAAGGCGGCTTGTGCCGGATTCTTTATCAGGTCCTCGAATTTATATCCTGTGTAGCACCAGATCGTCTTTTGGCTTTTTTCCTTGATCGCTTTGGCTACCTCGGTGAAACCTTCCGGCTGGAACATAGGGTCTCCGCCGCTGAAGGTGACGTTGGCGAATTCGTCGGCCAATACTTTTTCCACGATCTCTTCCGCTTTTACTTTCTTCCCTTTATTGATATCCCATGATTCGGGGTTGTGGCAACCCGGGCATTTGTTCGGGCAACCCGCCGCATAGATGGCGGTCCGGAATCCCGGACCGTCTACGGTGGTATCTTCGATGATATCTATGATAGACAACATGGTAATTGAAAATTGAAAATTAGTTGTGGGTGACACGGTCGTTTAGCTCGGATAGCTTGGCGTTGTTCCAACGGTCGGTGGTTCCTACCAGATAGCCGGTGATGCGTTGAAGTTTGTCCAAGTGTTTGCTGCCGCATTTCGGGCAGGCTTCCAGATTAGGGGTGGAGTTCTCGTAGCCACAATCCAGACAACGGTTACGGTTATGGTTTACGGAACCGTATCCGATATTGTATTTATCCATCATGTCCACGACACGCATGATCGCTTCGGGGTTATGGGTAGCGTCGCCATCCATCTCTACGTAGAAGATATGGCCGCCACGAGTCAAATCATGATAAGGAGCTTCTACTTCTGCTTTATGACGGGCACTGCACTTATAATATACCGGAACGTGATTAGAGTTCGTATAATAATCCCGATCCGTGATGCCCGGAAGCGATCCGAACTTCTTACGATCTTTTCCCGTGAACTTGCCGGACAAGCCTTCAGCCGGAGTTGCCAGTACGCTATAATTGTGTTGGTATTGCTCCGAGAATTGGTTGGCACGATCCCGGATATACGTAACGATCCTTACGCCTAAGGCTTGCGAATCCTTATCTTCGCCATGATGCTTACCGGTAAGGGCCACCAAACATTCGGCCAGTCCGATAAAGCCGATGCCAAGGTACCTTGGTTGATAACGGAGGCAATCGAATCGTTAGGCTTCAATTTTTCCGAGCCTAACCATAAGGAAGACATCAACAACGGGAATTGCTTCGCGTAAGCGGTTTTCTGGAACTCCATACGCTCATGCAACTGACGAGCCGTAAGTTCCAGCATATGATCCAGTTTAGCGAAAAATAGGGCGATACGCTCTTCCTTGTTCTCCACTTGCATGCACTCGATAGCCAATCGTACGATATTGATCGTCGAGAAGGAGATATTACCTCGTCCGATAGAAGTCTTTGGTCCGAAACGGTTCTCGAATACACGGGTACGGCATCCCATGGTCGCTACCTCGTGGATATAGCGCTGAGGGTCGTCCGCATTCCAATCCTCGCTTTGGTTGAAGGTCGCGTCGAGATTCAAGAAGTTCGGGAAGAAGCGACGGGCGGTGACCTTGCAGGCCAATTGGTAAAGATCGTAGTTACGGTCTTCCGGCAGATAGCTTACGCCTCGTTTCTTTTTCCATATCTGGATCGGGAAGATAGCGGTCTCGCCGTTACCTACGCCTCTGTAAGTGCTTTTTAATAACTCCCGGATGATGCAACGACCTTCCGCCGAGGTGTCGGTTCCATAATTGATGGAGCTGAATACCACTTGGTTGCCGCCACGGGAATGGATCGTGTTCATATTATGGATAAAAGCCTCCATCGATTGGTGTACACGGCTTACCGTGCGGTTGATGGCATGTTGTATGACGCGTCTATCACCGCTTAATCCATCCAAGGTCTGTGTCTGGTAATCGTCGATAGGCTTATTATATAAGTGGGAGAAATCCTGTCCGTATAAATCCTCTAAGGTCTTTACTTCCTCGATAAAGCTATTACGTACGTAAGGAGCTAGGTAGAAGTCGAACGCCGGTATCGCCTGTCCGCCATGCATCTCGTTTTGGGCGGTCTCTAGAGAGATACAGCCAAGGATGCTTGCGGTTTCGATTCGTTTAGCCGGACGTGATTCGCCATGACCGGCGGAGAACCCGTATTTTAGGATGCGATCCAACGGGTGTTGTACGCAGGTCAAGCTTTTAGTCGGATAATAATCTTTATCATGAATATGGAGATAGTTGTTAGATACGGCTTCCTTGACCTCTTCGCTCAATAAATAGTCATCTACAAACGGCTTGGTGGTCTCGCTGGAGAATTTCATCATCATGCCGGCGGGTGTATCGGCGTTCATATTTGCGTTCTCACGGGTGATGTCGTTGGATTTGATATTGATAATTTCCAAGAACATATCCCGTGTTTTTGCCTTGCGGGCTACGCTTCGCTGATTTCGGTAAGCGATATATTTCTGCGCTACGTCCTTCCGGCTACTGGCCATCAATTCCAGTTCCACGGCATCTTGAATCGCCTCTACGGTCATTTGAGGTTCTCCCTTGAATGAGATATGATCTGTGATCTGGCGAATCAGTTGCATATCTTCTCCCTTGTCTGTATGCAACATGGCTTTACGGATAGCGGTTACTATCTTCTCCTCGTTGAAGCCAACGATACGCCCGTCCCGTTTAACAACTGTCTGTATCATGATGTCGATTAATTTGTGATTGATTATGCGTGCAAAGGTATCTTATTACTCCATATGATTTTCTTTTTGGAAAAACTTTTGCTGATTAAATTATGTTAAGGTGTTAATTTATAGTGCGTTGTAAAAAGTTTTGGAAAACTTTGCGTCTTGTATGATTGCTTTTGTTTTCCTTTTTGGCGATGTGGTGTGTTATAAGCTTCTCTTTGTAAAGCTTTTAAAGAACATAAGCCGGGATATATTTTTGTTTATATAAAATAATTCATACTTTTGCCCCCGTTTTGGTGATGACGTAAAACCATCCGGTTTCGTCATAAAGAGGGAATCCGGTGTGAATCCGGAGCAGTGCCCGCTACTGTAAGCTTTTGTAAAGTAGAAAACATTTCTCATACCACTGTCTGTAAAAGACGGGAAGGTCGTTCTCTACGAGGTAAGTCAGGAAACCTGCCAAGCGTTTTTATTGCTGTTTTTCTCGGGGTCAGGAAAGCGGAAATATACATAATAACAAATCGTTTATGAAAAGAAAGTGTTTGTGCGCGGCTTTAGCTGTAAGTTGTGCGATAAACGTATCATTTGCGCAGGTACGTTTACAGGGTAAGGTCGTGGATGAAAGTAATGAACCAATTCCGGGCGCGAATATCCGCGTGTCGGAATCCTTGAATGGTACAACCACGGATGCCAGCGGAAAATTTGAGCTGAACCTTCCGGATGGTAGACATCGTATTCGTGTGACTTACCTTGGCTATGAGCAAGGCGTGTATCAAACGGATCACTCGGAAAAAGATGTCGTTATTAAGCTGAAAGAAAAGTATGTGAATATCGATCAAGTGGTGGTAACCGGTACCGGTTCGCATCGCCGCATGAGTAATTCCCCTATTCCCGTGAAAGTGCTTACGGGAAAAGACTTGAAAGAGGCGAGCGTAACCAATTTCCAAGATGCGATGACCAAGCTGAATCCGAGTATCGTATTTATGGAAAACGGACAGGGGGCTACGATGAATATGAACGGATTGACAGAGAAATACGTGGTTATCTTGGAAAACGGTAAGCGTTTGGCCGGCGATGATACCTATTCCCGTATCGATATGTCTAACGTAAAACGGGTAGAGATCTTGAACGGGGCCGCTTCCGCTTTGTATGGTAGCGACGCGATCGCCGGCGTTATCAATATCATCACGGATGATTCCCGCAATAAGGTGAACGTGACGAGCAATAGCCGTTATGGTAGCAAGAACCAATTCTTGCAGTCGGTCAACGCGGACGTGAATGTAGGGAAGTTCGGTTCATATACTTCTTATCAATATCAACGGGCCGATGGTTGGCAATTAAATCCCTATACGGAGAGTAAAGGCGAGTTGGTTCCTACCAATAAGCAAGCTTCCGAGGGATTTCACCGGAACGTGATCAACCAACGTTTCACATACGACGCTACGGATCGTTTGTCTTTTTATGTGCGTGGCACTTTCTTCGGACGTTCCAGCGATCGTCCGATGCCGATGGATAAAGTGAATACGACCAACTATGATATGAGAAAAGAGACGTTCACTTATGGGGCGGGCGCTCAATACATGATTAATAAGAACTCTTATTTGAACGCTGATTATCTGTCGGACAATCATAGTACGTATAAGGATTTCTTTGATGGAAAGAAAAGCGGAGAGAGTGATATGACGAAACGGATTCATTACCATAACTTGAATGTCAAGGGAATCTTTCGTTTGGGCAAATATAATAAGCTTTCGGCTGGTGCGGAGTTCATTAAAGAGTTACTGAGTAGCGAGACGGATAACATAACGGGTAAAAGTATGTACACGACCGCGCTTTATGCTCAAGACGAGATCAATATCAATGAGCATTTCCAAGCGTACGCGGGTTTGCGCTATATTTACCATGAGAATTTTAAGAGTTATGCGACTCCTAACGTGGCTTTGCTGTATAAGGTAGGCGGTTTTAATTTCCGCGGATCGTATGCGGCTGGTTTCCGTACACCTGAATTGAAAGAGCTGTATACGGAATCGGAGAAGAAAGCGTCCGGAGCGACTCGCCTTACGATCGGTAATCCGGATCTGGACCCGGAGAAGAGCGACAACTTTACGTTGAGCGCTGAATATACGATGCGGTATTTCTCTTTGTCCGTATCCGCTTTTATGAATAACGTGCGTAGCATGATTAACTATAAGATGTTGGATACGGCGGAACGGGATGCTTATAACACCGCCCATGGTACGGACTATGATGAGATACAGATGCGTGCGAATATCGATAAAGCGAAGATCAAAGGTATTAACGTAACCTTCAATAGTTATCTGGGAGCGGGCTTTACCTTGAATGGTGGCTATAGTTTCATGGATGGAAAGAACGTATACGAGGATGAACCTTTGGATAAGACCGTTAAGCATAGTGGTACGGTAGCGGCTATGTGGTCTCATACTTGGAATAAGTATAAGCTGAACGTGAATTTTAACGGACGTATCCAAGGGGAACGTTATTCTACTTCTTATGGATACGCACCGAAATATTCCTTGTGGAACCTCAATACGAGCCATACGTTTAGAGCCGGCGATTTCTTGTTGGAACCGGGAGTAGGTATCGAGAACCTTTTTGATTATGTAGACGATCGCCCCTTTAATTACAATTACGCTACATTGACCCCGGGCCGTACCTATTACGTCAGCCTTCTGGTCCGTTTCAAGCAGTAAACTGTCACATGTCAACTATTAACTAATATAATAATGTATAGGGGATTTTTACGATCCATGTTTGTTTGTTCACTCCTGCTTGGGCTCGCCTGTTCATTATGGGCGAAACCCGGGCGGGAGTTTTACGCTTCCGATATCCGGGAGAGCATGGAAAAGGGAGATAAGTTAGCGATCTTGATGGTACATTTCGGGAGTGCTTACCCGGAAGCTCGTACCCAAGTACTCGATGTGATGAACAAGCGTGTCAAGGAGGCTTTCCCAGACGTGGAAGTCCGGCAGGCTTATAGCGCCCGTAGCGTAGTGAGTCGGTTGAGGGCGCAAGGTGTTTGGGTTCAGTTGCCGGCGGACGCCTTGGTGGAGTTGCGTGATCAAGGGTTTACCCATGTGATAATCCAACCGACTATCATTATAGAGGGTGTGGAGATGGAAGCGATCCGCAAAGAGGCGGAACAGCGAAAAGGTTTGTTTAAGGATTTGCGTGTAGGTAATCCCTTGTTATATGATGATACCGATTATGAGGCGGTGATGAAAGCGGTTTCCTCACCTTCTGGAGTGACTAAAAATGGGGCTAAGTTATTGGTGGCGCACGGAACTTATCATGCCAGTAACTCGGCTTATGCGAAATTGGGGTATATGTTCCAGACCAAAGGAATGAAAGATTATTATACCGGAACCCGTGAGGGTTTCCCTACGATCGAGGATGTAGGTGAGCAAATGCGCCAAGCCGGTCATAAGCGTGTGCAGTTGATTCCTTTTATGTTCGTACTGATTCGAGGTACGGAAAATACGGTCGCTGATTTCTGGCAGAAGGGGTTACGCCAACAGGGTTTCGATGTGGATATTTATTTAAAGCCTCTAGGTGAGAATCCGGCGATCCGGTCTTTATTTATCGATCACATCCGTTTCGCCATGAAATATAAACGGGCGACGATTTTGATCGAAAGAAATTATATACACACTGAACAATTGAGAATTGAAAATTAGTGAGTACTTACTGAACCAATTTTCAATTCTCAATTCTCAATTATTTACTGGTAGTCTTCTCCGGTTTCCCAAGCCTCCGCATCATTATATAATGCTTTTAGATGGTTCACCCAGATCTGACGAACAGCGTCGTAATCGCCTAAGCCTATGATCTTACAGTTCTCTAAACTTCCGTTATGGCTTTCTTTCGTGTCAATCTTGAAGCCCATCTTCAAAAGTTTTAGTCTCCAGCAAGCGTCGGCGTAGGAGCGGCAGCGCTGAAATCATCATCCTCCTCGATACCCCAAAGGTCATTATGCGCATGGTCTCCGGCAATAGACATGAACGGAGCTAAGGAGATCGTGATCTCTTCCGGTTTTAAGTTATGATCCTCGCAGTATTTGGTAAGTTTGGAATAGACACATTCCTCATTAGGTTCGCCTTCTTCCGGCCAGAACAACATATCTCCGTAATCAACGTACCTACGAATACATTTTTGTTAGCGGCCAAGGCTTGCATAGCCTCTTCTGTTTCCGTGTATTTCGTATTTGCGTTATAGTTTTTATCCGGGTTACCATGTCCCATTAATAAAAGGATGTTCTTGTTATCAGCCAATTTATCACTGTAGTGGCTGTATAGGACTTTCGCTACGGCTTCCACATCCTCTTTGTCGTACACCAAACAAGGGCTTTTTACGACTTGAACACTCGGGAAAGACTCGATCATGAATTTCTTCTTCACGTCCGTATTCATCAAGCTTAGGTATTCCTCACCCGGGATGATGTGTAAGGACTGTACCGCTACCTTCTTGTAACCGGCATTTCCTAGAGCTTGTAACCAAAGATCCGGTTGATAACGTGCGATACCGGTCTCTGCCTCTACACGATTCACGCAAGTACGGGAGGTAAATGACAAATAGATGTCCGCGTCGGGAAATGCGTTCTGGAAATCGGCCAATGTTGCGTCGTAAGTCTTGATAGACTCTTTGAATGTGCTACCGAATGTACACAACAAGATCGCCGTGTCATGTTTCTTACTTGCCTTTACGACTTCTTCCGCAGGGTTTGCGGTATTGTCGTCGTCTCCATCATCACAGGAGGTAAAAACTGCGCTTGAGGCAAATAGACTCGCCGCAAGCAAAAGGTACTTAAATTTGTTCATCGCATTTAACTTTTAAGATTGTTTATAGTTTATGTTTATTCTGAAATTTCACGATAAAGGAGGCGTACCAAGTCCGTCCGGGAGACGTAGTTCCACGATGGCGTCCGAACGGGGTACGATCCACATAATCGAAGATATTATCGATACCGACATTGATATCTAGGTTCCATTTTTTCTTTTTCAATACGTTATGACGGGTATTCAATCGCCATAGCTGATAACTTTTTCCATCACCGTCCGTGATATAAAAGCGGGTGGATTGGTACCGGCCGAACAAGGTGACATCCAATTTATACTTTTTCCACGCATGGTTCCATGCTAGTTTCCAATTGGCATTATGGAATGAGGTTCCATTGATCGGGGTGTAGAGCATATAATTCGGGTCGGTCGGATCATCCGTATATTGCGCTTTGGCATCCGTATAGCTATAGCCTCCACCAATAGCCAAGGAAGATAGGATTTGATAGGTGAGCGATATATCTCCCCCGAAAGAGCGGGCTTTGGATAAGTTCTTGTGTTGCATGCTGGCCTCGATCTCATCCAATCGGTCTTCGGCGCTTGTCGGGATCTCGGTCAAGGCGATCATGTTCTTGATACGGTTGTAGAACCCTGTTACCGTGATCTGCAGGTTCGACGCGTGATATTCCACGCTCGCCGAATAATAATTGGACTTTTGCGGTTTTAAATCCTTATTACCATAATAATGTTTCCACGGGCCGCCACCGATCTGCGTGATATAATCATCGTGCAACTCCTTTAAGGTAGGAGCCTTAAATCCATTTGAGTATGTGGCTCGGATATTGAAGTCGCCTAGTTTGTACATGGCGGAGACTTTAGGGGTAAACGTAGCCCCGAACTCTTGGTGCACGACGAAGCGCCCACCTACCGTCACATTCAACCGATCCGTCGGGTTCCATTCGTCTTGTACATAAGCGGAAGCCGTAAATACGGAGGCTTTCCCGTTCTCGATACGCCGGGGGGATTTCAAATGATCGTATTGATATTCGAGTCCGGCGCTTAGGATATTGTTTTCCCCGAGGTGGAATACGCTTTTGGCTTGTCCAAGGAAACGTTGTTGAGAGGTTTCCAGAATATGTTCCCCCGGATAACGAGTAATACGTAAACCCGTCTCCGGATCGAAGAAGTTCGTGACATCTTTATGATGGTAATTATAGAAATAGCTATAGTTACCATAAGTTAGGTCTACCGAAAGAAAATTCAGTCCTCCCAATGCGTATTTAGCTCCTCCGGCCACATCGAAGTTCCGGTAGAATTGATCATAGGTATAATACTTGAATGCGCCGTGTGGACGATAATTCCATTTCTGGTAAAAAGAGCCATCGGCCGAAAGGCTCAGCCGGTCGTTCACTTTGTAGGTTAAGTTCTCCCTTAACGTAAGTTCGTGGATCGGTTTACGGTTCGTGTCACGGTTCCATTCATTACCTCGTGATGGTCCCATTCTTGGTCGTATTTCGCCAGCCGTCCGTATGGGTCGTACTAAGTGAGGTGGTGGAATTCACTCTCTTATGCCCAAAGCCGATTTGTACGCTTTCCAATATATCTCCATACGATCCGACACGAGTCGTATTCGATAGGCTCACTTTATCCCGGTTCTTTTTCGTGATAATATTGATAACACCGGCGATAGCGTCCGAACCATACAGGGAAGAGGCGGCACCTTTTACGATCTCGATACGTTCGATATTGGCGGGGTTGATAATACTCAAGTCGTTTTGTCCGCCGGTATCTCCGTTGATCCGTTTGCCATTGATAAGGATCAAGATGTAATCGTTGCCTAATCCGTTCATCTGGATGCCACTACCCATGTCGCTCGGATTAAAGGTGATGGAAGCGTTCAGCCTTCCAGAATATCTTGCATACTGCGTCCTTGGTAACTGTCAAGGGCTTTGCCAGTGATTACCTCTGTTTGCACAGGGGCGTCTTTCAGATAGTGTTCGGTACCCGTACCGGTGACCACGACCTCGTTCAATAGCACGGAAAGTTCCTTCGGATCTTTCAATATGCTTTGGGCGCATACCGATTGTATGCACAAAGCTAAAATAGCAGATGCTAAAAGCCTCATATAGTGTTTTATTGGTTCACGAAATAAAACAGCAAGCTTCTATTGATAATGTCTCAAAAAATAAACTGAATTGTTTTTTGTATGACACGTGCTCTTATCCTGAAAGCTTGATGTTATTGTAAGACTTTAGCAGGTATTCTGGCTCTCCTTTGGTTAGAAACCTTCCCATTCCAACTTAGGAACAGTGGTTTTTGAACTTCTAACCAACTTCATGAGGATTACAGCTGCAGGAACAGCTCCGGATTCACACCGGATTCCCTCTCACCAAACTATGTGATAGCTTGATTACTAAAATCGGAGGCAAAGATATGAATGTTTTCTAATATTTAGAAATATATATGAAAAAGTTTTTTTGTAAGGTATGATATGTCTGTCCACTTCTATTAAGGAGAAAGAATATTTACATCATAAAGAAGATATCGGTAAATGTAATTGGCTGACAATTCGTAAGTAATACTGTTTGTCGAATCTTACTTCAAGCCTCTCGATTGATAGATCCTTTCTTTGGCCTCATTTATTTTCTGAAACTTCTCGTTGGCGGCCTTGCGGATGTCTTCTCCCAAACTGGCTACTTGTCCGGATGATGCTTGACGGCCATCCGGCGATAGGCGGCACGGACTTCCTCGTCTGTGGCGGTCGGTTCTATCTCTAACACCTTGTAGGCATCGTCCAAGGAACTTCCTTTTAGGTTCAACATGGATTCGACTTCTCTATCAGACATTCCCATCGCCATCGCTACCTCTTTCAAGGCATTGATCTCGGCTGCGCACACATTCCCGTCACTCTTAGCGATCTCGGCGAGGAACGCAAGCAATTGCAGCCGCTCCTCATAACTTAGGTTGTATGCGATCTGGGTTCCGCATTCCCGGATGGTATTCTTGAATCCCATGTTGTTCTCCTGATCCATGCGTTTGGCTTGGTCGAAAAGCTTTAGCAATATCTCCTCACCTTGGCTTACGGCGATCTCGCCGAAGTTTCTCCGAAGGAATTGACGGACGTATTCCATCTCGCTATGCATGATCTTCCCGTCGGCACGGATGATATAGGATGCCATAACCAACATGGAGAAAAGGAAACTGTTACGTTCCCCGGCGTATGGGTCTCTTCGTATATATTCATCATCGTAATTGGTGCCGCCACCGAAAGACTGCCCCGTCATATTTGCCCCTTCCTCGAAGAAAGAGCCTAATATAATGCCGCTAGAGCGCCTAGCGGTCCGAACGCCATAAATCCCAAGACGCCACCTATCCATTTCCCGATACCCATATTCCTGTTTATCTTATTTGTTGATTACCGATATGCAATATTCGTAAAAAAACGGGAGATATGCAAATGTGAAAGGCGGGTGTGTGAAGCATACCCGCCTTGCGGTTATTTGGAGAGTTGGATCTTGAATGTTTTCTCATTTATCCGGATGAGATACGTTCCGAAGGGCAATCCCTCGTAGCCCTGTAAGCCTATTCGCTTTTGGTAGCGTACAATCTTTTCATTGAGTGCGATCACCATCACTGGCTGTAGCTATTATTGTTCAATTTTGATCCCGAAAATTCGCTCTATTTCAAAAATATACTTTTTGGTTGTTGTAAACAATACAGCTTCCATTCCAATCGCCTTTGCACCCAACACATTCACCATTCTGTCATCCGTAAACAAACATTCCGACGGTTTAAGGCTATATTTGTCACAAAGGCGAAGATAAATTTCCTTTTCAGGCTTGATGAAATGTTCCTCACACGATATTACCACACCGTCAAGCAACCGGAATATGTCGAATTTCTCCATGACCCGGTAGATTGTGTCGCTCCAGTTCGTCAACCCATATAGTTTGAATCCGGATTGCTTTAATTTTTTTAGAAGTACACGCATACCTTCAATCTCTCCTGTTATCTCTTCTAGATAATTATCTTTGAAAAACGTGAAGGCATCACTATATTCAGGATACCTTTTTATCGCTCCGTCAATCATTTTATCAAACGGGATTATTCCACGGTCGCACATGTTTATAAATTTCGGATCTGATAGAATTTTGTGAAAACCGATTAGTGACACTTCATCATCCCCGAAATGTCGTTCAAGCAAGGGTTGCAAATCGTGATTTACGAGGACCTTGCCAAAATCAAAAATGAGGTTTTTAATCATTATCTTCGATATTTTTAATTACACGGCAAGGATTGCCGACAGCTATGGAATTGGCAGGAATATCTTTCACGACAACACTGCCTGCTCCGATGACAGAGTTTTTACCGATGGTCACACCCGGAAGGATTGTAGAGCCGCCTCCTATCCATACACCATCTTCTATAAGGACAGGTCGGGCAATTGTGTCGCAGATGGACGCTCCGGGATGTGTCCTTTCCGGCATCCTTTCCGCAAGGTGAACGGAATGAGTTGCGGTATATATTTTCACATCGGGGGCTATCATCACGTTGTTACCGATAATGATATTGTTATTATCGAGGAACGTACAGTTCATGTTCACGATCACCTTGTTCCCGAAATAGATGTTTTTCCCATACTCGCATCGGAAGTCTATGTCGATGTAAACATCCTTGCCGATACTTCCGAACATCTGCCGATAGATGCGCTGCTTTGCCTCATTGTCGGCATAATCCGTTTCTCTGAGTTGGTGTAGTAGCCTTTTGTTACGGACAGTCATTTCCGTTATTTCGGGCGATGAGCCGTCGAAAGGCTCCTCATCCATACATTTTTGATATTCAGTTTTCATGTGTTCAATTCATCTCATTGTAGAGTCTTATTCTTTATTTGAGCCAATTATTACGACAAGGTAACGCAAGCAAGAATAGGCAGCTTCAAATTGATATGCCTTCAAGCATACGTAAAGTTACACAAAATAGCTGAGAACACGAACAAACGAAATGTATAAAAACTGTACTTGCCTGTTGACTCTACAAAAAGTAAGGCTTTTTCATTTAACATCTCATTTAAGTGGAGCTTCTTGTAAATTTTAGCATGCGCTATTGTTTTCGGTGGAAGGATTCAGGAAAACACGTACGACCTTTCCAGAAAACACGTACGACTTTTTTCAAAAACATGTATGTGTTTTCGCAGAAAGATTATCCTGTTTTTTTAATGTTGATTTTTAATGCTTTATGCATAAGCTTCTCTTGTGAGCTTATTGTACGGAATTTTACTTGGGATCCGTGTATTCCGTATATTCCGGCCTGGCTGAAGTGGATAGTTAAATAAAAAATACTATCTTTGCCCCCGAATCGGTTCCGCATATACCATTCGGTATGTGGATTAAAAGGGAATCGGGTGTGAATCCCGGACAGTCCCGCTGCTGTGAAGCTCCGAAGAACATCTTGAAACAACACTATCGCCACTGGTTCTAGCGACCGGGAAGGCTCAAGATGGG
>ENA-OQAA01000433-OQAA01000433.1-human-gut-metagenome-genome-assembly--contig:-NODE-433-length-29166-cov-8.036778_pt1 | contig 29166 bp, 34 predicted proteins | sample MGYA00242489_ERZ504515 | MGnify/ENA primary metagenome ERZ504515 (study PRJEB26092, sample SAMD00036237) | human gut metagenome | host: Homo sapiens | study: EMG produced TPA metagenomics assembly of... | reverse complement strand
CTGCACCGGTGCGTGGGGGCTTTGCCGCAGGCCCGCTGCCGCCACCGCGCGGAAGTCCGTCAGCAGGGCGGCGGGCACCGGCCTTGTCCTTTTCGTAGGCGGCCAGCGGCAGGCTGCGGCATAGCTGTCACGGTCGGCAGCGGCCTTTGCCAGCTGCAGGGCCTTTTCCACCTGTGCGGTGCGGGCTTCGTCCTGTGCGGCGGCAAGCACCGTGCCAATGTGACCGTCGAACAGTTCGCTGTACAGCGCGGCCGTCTTTTTGTCCACCCCCTGTGCGGCGCAGTAGCGGGCGCACTGCTCCGGCGAGACAGGAGCCACTGCAAAGCTGACGCAGCGGCTGCGGATGGTGGGCAGCACGCCTGCCAGCGAATCCGCCGTAAGCAGGAACAGCACTCCCTCCGGCGGCTCTTCCATCACCTTCAGCAGGGCATTGGCGGATTCCTCGTTCATCTTTTCCACATGGTAGAGCAGCACGGCACGGCCCTCGGCCGAAAGGCTGGTGTTGAAGATCTCGCTGCGCATAGCCTTGACCTGACTGACCAGATATTTTCCGCCTGCGCCCATACCGGCAACGCTGATCGCTTCACGCACGATGCCGGTCTCCACATGGCCGCTGTCGCGGTCGCCAGGCTTACCCACAGCACGGCAGCATTCGCCCCGCAGAAGGGCCTCAGCGGGCGCTCCGCCTGCAGGGTAAAGATAATCTGCCGCAATGCAGCGGGCCGCAAAACCGGCTCCAAGGCCCTCTTCTCCCACCAGCAGCACGCTGTGGGTCAGGCGGCGGGCTGCCAGCATCAGCTGTACGCTGCTTTTCAGTTCTGCATTGCCCTCCATGCGGTCCAGCATCATGGTGTTTCTCCTTACCTTCTGTTTCTCCGCTTCCACTGCTCACGGCGTACCCACGCGCGGACGGAACGATAAGCCATCGGGCCAAAGAACAGCCAGACGTTCGCCATACTGAGCAGCAGGCTCAGCTTTTGCGGCAGCGGCGCGCCCAGAAAGCTGAGCACCCACAGTGCTGCCGCAAAAAAGCCAAAGTATTTCACCCGGACGGGGATGACAAAGAACAGCAGCACCTGTACTTCCGGGTACAGCATGGCAAAGGCCAGCAGCAGCGAAAGGGACAGGCAGTAGGTGCTGCCGGTCACGCCGGTGAGCAGGCAGGCCAGCACAGTGCCCAGCATCCCGGAGAGCAGATACACCGTATAGCGGAAATCGCCCCACTCCTGTTCCAGCGCTGTGCCGATGAACCATGTGAAATAGATGCCCAGCACCGCGCTGAGGATGCTGCCGCCGTAAGAGGGGATGAACGCAAAGGTGATGATGCGCCAGATCTGGCCGCGCAGCAGAAAATAGCGGCTGAGTGCCAGCCAGACACTGACGGTCTGGTTGACAAACAGCTCGATGGCCAGCACAAGGATCTGCCCGCCCACCAGAATGTTGGTCAGATTCGGGATGCCGAAGCGGCCGTATTTGCGCTCCAGCTGGTTGAGCCAATTGTTCATATAGGGTGCCTCCAACGCATTGTATTCCGATATCGGTGAGTTTTGCCGCATTTTTCTGCTGTTATTGTACCATGATTGGCCGGGGCATTCAAGGCAATGCCCCAGTGTGGAAAACTGCCGCATCTTCCGCCCAAAAATACAGCTGTCAAGCGGATTTTGCGGCGCAAAAGCACAACCGGAAAGTGTATGGAGTTTCCTGTCTGGAATGAACTTTTCACTTTTTCCACCGGGTTTTCCACCGTTTTTGTGAAGAAAAGGGCAAGTTTTCCATGAGGTTTTCCACTTTTTCCACCGGGTTTTCCACAACAAAAGGGCATCAGCCTATACACACCGTAATTCAGGCCGCAGCTTTCTGGTAAGTTTTGGGCAAAAATGCGGGCATTCTGCCTTTTATAAAAAAGAAAGTCGAAGGATTTTCTTTGTATTCTACAAACCGTTCCTGAGCGGCGATTTATTTTTCTCCAATCTGGAATGAACCGGTCACAAGTTTTCAACACCGGGCCGCTGCCGTTTTTCCGTGTGGAAAAGGCGGGGAAACATGCAGTTTTCCACACTGTTTTATCCCGGCTGAACCCTCTCAGTCGCCTGCGGCGACAGCTCCCCCGAAGGGGGAGCTTTTTTGCGATAACCGAAACGTATCGGATGAATGCTAAAAGCTTCCGGCAGTGCTATAAGCTCCCCCTTCGGGGGAGCTATCTGCGACCAACGGGAGCAGGCTGAGAGGGTTAGGACGCTTCCGGCTCCGCCAGAGGCTCCCTCTTTGAGGGAGCTGGCAAAACCGTCAGGTTTTGACTGAGGGAGTTGGCATCGCGCAGCGATGACTGAGAGGGTTCGTCCTATAAAATGCCGGGCAGTCACTTCAAGACCGTCCGGCATTGCTTTATTATTTACATCATATTGTGGAACACCAGCTGTGCGATCTGGAAATACAGGATCAGGCTGCAGGCATCCACGATGGTGGTGATGAAGGGGGTAGCCATGATGGCCGGGTCGGCACCCAGCTTCTTGGCTGCCAGCGGAAGCATACCGCCCACCAGCTTTGCCAGAATGACACTGAAGAACAGCGAAACGCTGACCACGATGGCATAGCCCATCACGTTGGCGTACTGGCCGGGGAACAGGAAGGTGTACATCAGGTAGATGCGCAGGCCGTTCACGATGCCCAGCACCGCGCCCACGATGGCAGACACCCGCAGCTCCTTGCCCAGCACCTGCAAAAAGTCGCTGGGCTCCACCTCGCCCAGAGCCAGACCACGCACCATCAGGGTGCTGATCTGGTTGCCGCAGTTGCCGGCGGTATCCATCAGCATGGGCATGAAGGAGACCAGCAGCGGCAGGCTGACAAAGGCCTCCTCATAGTGGGTGGTGACCATGCCGGTAAAGGTGGCGGACAGCATCAGGATCAACAGCCATGGAATGCGCTGCTTTGCGTGAGTCCAGACGCTGGTGCCGAAGTAGGTGGTGGCATCGTCGTCCGGCAGAATAGCAGCCATCTTCTGCATATCCTCGGTGCTCTCGTCGGTCAGAACGTCGATTGCATCGTCGATGGTGATGATACCCACGAACATGCCCTCGTTGTCCAGAACAGGCATGGCGGTAAAGTCGTAGCGTTGCATCTCACGGGCCACGTACTCCTGATCGTCGGTCACTTTCACAGTGACCACGTTATCATCCATGATCTCGTTGATGGGAGTATGCGGCTCTGACAGCAGCAGGCTTCGGGCAGAAACAACGCCCTTCAGGCGGTTGCGCTCCACCACGTAGCAGGTGTACACGGTCTCTGCGTTTTCGCCCTGCTTGCGGATGGCTTCAAAAGCCTGCGCCACGGTCATATCCTCGCGCAGACGGACATATTCGGGGGTCATCAGGCTGCCGGCAGAGCTTTCGGGGTAGTTCAGCAGCTTGTTCAGGCTCTCACGGGTCTGCTTGGAGGATTTTTCCAGCACCCGCTTCACCACGCCTGCCGGCATATCCTCCAGCAGGTCGGCGGCATCGTCCAGACTCATCTCTTCAATGGCGCCCACCAGCTCCACATCTGAGAAGGCGTTCACCAGATCGTCGCGGGCTTCGTCGGACATATAGGCAAAGGCCTCGGTGGCCACTTCCTTTTTGAGCAGGCGGAACACCACAAGGCGGTTGTTTTCGTCCAGCTCTTCCAGCAGCTCGGCAAGGTCGGCGGGCTGCTCTTCCTCGGTCACTTCGCGCAGCTTGACGTACTGCTTCTTGATCAGCAGCTTGAGCAGGCGGCTCTTGGTGAGCATCTCAGGGTTGGCCTTGACCTCTTCGTCGTTGGCTCCTCTTTTTCGGCCTCGCGCATGTCCTGCTTGAGGTCTTCAGTAGCTTCCTCGTTCAGATCTTCAGCCAGCTTCTGGCGGACCTCGGCGGGGATATCAGCAGGCAGCTCCTGCACCGGCAGCGCCTGTTCCGCAGCATCAGCCGTCAGCTTCTTTTCTTCCATATCCATTGGGCGTACCTCCTCAGTTTTTACGGAACAGGAGCAGCTCCTGTATCCGGAGGACGCAGCAGATCGGGAAACAAAAAACGCGCCGCCTTGCCTGCCGGAATGCCGCAAACGCCGCATTCTGCGCACACAAAGCCGCGCCTTCCTCTGCTCTGTTTTGCGGAAAGATGCACCGTTGAAGCGGTGCTTTTCCGCAGGACTCAGCGAAGGAGGCGAACGGTTGGGGAAAACGCAGTTGTTTTTGTTTTCTGATCCACCGCGCCGGTGGTTCTACTTCGACTATGATCCGGGTCCATTTTCCTGCGTTCACCTCCAAGTTTTCATATTCATTTTTATTATAGCGCCGCAAAAAAACGGGGTCAACCCTAAACCACCGATTTACCAGAATTTTGCAAAACAAAACACCCTCTTCCGTGTTGCGGCACACGAAAAAGGGTGTTTTGCTTGGATATTGCCTTGGTGTGAGGAGGAATCATGTTACTTGGGTAAGCGGTTGCGGCCCCGCTTCCCATGGCAAAAGTATAACAGCTTTCACAATTGAATTCGTTAAGAAGCTATGAAGAAACTGTAAAAAGGGAATGGTATCTTTTGGAAGATTTTGTGATAGAAGCTCCTCTTGACAATATTTGTTTTATCCTATATTATAATGGTAGGATGACATCAACCAGAAAGGATGCGGAAAATGTCTGCTTTTGAAGTAAATTTTTATTATAAGGCAGATGGCAGTTGTCCGGTTCGTGATTTTCTGGATACACTGGACGACAAAATGCTGGCAAAACTTTTAGGTGCAATCTCCCTGTTGGAAACCAATGGCACACAACTGCGGGAACCTTATTCCAAATCATTGGGTGACGGCATTTTTGAATTGCGTGCCAAGCAAAGCAGCAATATTACGCGCATTTTATATTTTTTCGTAGTTGGACATCAGATCATCCTGACAAACGGTTTTGTTAAAAAGACGCAGAAAACACCGCCGGAAGAAATTGCACTGGCGCAAAAATACCGCGCGGACTATTTTCATCGGAAGGAGAGTTCCTCATGAGTGATTTTCGGAATTATTTGAATGAACAATTACAGCGGCCTTCCTTTAAGGCAGAATGGGATGCTCTTCAGCCGGAGCTTACCATTGCACAGGCCATGATCGATGCCCGGAAGGAAAGTGGTCTGACCCAGAAGCAGCTTTCGGAGCGCACCGGCATTGCACAGGCCGATATCAGCAAGTTGGAACGGGGAAACGCAAACCCTTCTCTGCGCACCCTGCAGCGCCTTGCGGCTGGTATGGGGATGAATGTCAGAATTGAATTTGTATCGAATAAATAATTTTTATTCACCAAAAACGCAAAGCCCGGAACATCCGCAGATGTTCCGGGCTTGTATTTTCACAAAAAGAGTTTGCACAAAAATACGCCCCGGTCACCTTGCGGTGAACGAGGCGCTAAAAACGATATACGTTTTTTACTGCGGCAAGATCCCTGCAAAGCAGGTCTTATGCAGCAGGCGGAGCAAGGTATCTGCAAGCAGACCTTATGCTCCTGACACACGCGGGGTGTGCTTTCAAGGACCCTCGCGGGCGCTTTGGTATCTCATATCCCGCTGCGGTGCTTCGCACGGAACAAAGCACCGCCCGGGAAGTGAAATCAGATAGAACTCGTATGGCGAATGCTGTACTTCAGCACATCACCTGCATGGATGGATGCGTTTCTCCGCTTCGTACCGCTGCATTGCGCAGTAACCGCCGGTACGGGGCAGCCGCCCTCTTGCATTGTGGGGCTAAGGTGCCGCAAATATCTGCATCCAAAGCGCAGAAGAATGCTTACTTGTACAGGTCGACCAGACGGGTCAGGTGCTCGTAGCGGTCGTTTGCAACTTCCTGGTTGCGTGCGAACAGCTCCTTAGCACGGTCGGGGAATGCACGAGTCAGGCGGCTGTAACGGGTCTCGTTAGCCAGCAGTGCCTGATACTTCTCGTTATCCACAGCCTTGGAGGTCAGGGTGAACGGATTCTTGCCCTGAGCCTTGTTTGCCGGGTTGAAGGTGAACAGGTTCCAGTAACCGGCCTCAACTGCCTTCTTCATCTCGTTCTGGCAGTTGGTCATGCCGCCCTTGACACCGTGCAGCTCGCAGGGAGCGTAGCCGATGATCAGAGACGGGCCGGGGTAAGCCTCAGCCTCAGCGATGGCCTTGACAGCCTGAGCCGGGTTAGCACCCAGTGCGATCTGAGCAACATAGATGTAACCGTAGGTCATAGCGATCTCGGACAGGCTCTTCTTGCTGATTTCCTTACCAGCAGCAGCGAACTGGCAGACTTCACCAATGTTGGAAGCCTTGGATGCCTGTCCACCGGTGTTGGAGTACATCTCAGTATCGAAGACCATCACGTTGACATCCTCGCCGGAAGCCAGAACGTGGTCCAGACCACCGAAGCCGATGTCGTATGCCCAGCCGTCACCACCGAAGATCCAGACGGACTTCTTGGCGATGTACTGCTTGCTCTTCAGGATCTCTGCAGACTTCTCGCAGCCGGCAGCAGCAGCCTTCTCCAGCTCAGCGATCAGGGCCTTTGCGGGCTCGTCGTTGGCCTTGGTGTTGTTCTTGGTTGCGATGAACTTCTCGTAAGCAGCCTTCAGCTCAGCAGAAGCCTTGTCGGAACCAGCAACCTCTGCGATCTCCTTGATCAGGTTCTCGCGGATGGTCTTCTGGCCGATGTACAGGCCCAGACCATGCTCTGCGTTATCCTCGAACAGGGAGTTGCACCATGCAGGACCATGGCCGCTGTCCTTGTTGACGGTGTACGGAGAGATGGAAGCGGTGCCGCCCCAGATGGAGGAGCAGCCGGTAGCGTTGGAGATGTACATCTTCTCGCCGAACAGCTGAGTGATCAGGCGAGCATAAGAAGTCTCGGCACAGCCTGCGCAGGAGCCAGAGAACTCCAGCAGCGGCTGATTGAACTGAGAACCGATGACGGTATCGTCAGCAAACTTGGAAGGCTTCTTGGAGATGTTGGCCACGCAGTAGTCGAACACTGCCTGCTGATCGGCCTGGCTGTCCTGCGGCACCATGGTGATAGCCTTGGTGGGGCAGACGGTGACGCACTCGCCGCAGCCCATGCAGTCCAGAGGAGACACAGCCATAACAAACTTGTACTCGTTTGCGGGCTTGTTGTCGCGGCTCTTGGTCTGTGCAGGAGCAGCTGCCAGCTCGTCGGCGGTCAGCTGGAAGGGACGGATGGTAGCATGAGAGCAGACGAATGCACACTGGTTACAGCCAACGCACTTTGCAGCATCCCACTCGGGGACGTTGACAGCGGTGCCGCGCTTCTCGTATGCAGAAGCGCCCTGCTCCCACTCGCCGTTTGCATTTGCCACGAAGGAAGAGACAGGCAGGCTGTCGCCGTCCATACGGGCAATGGGCTCCATAACATCGCGGATCTGCTTGACCAGCTCCGGACGGCCGGTGAGAGCCTTGGGTGCGGGATCAGCCTCGGGGTTGGACCAGGATGCGGGCACGTCCACCTTGTGGATGGCGTCAACGCCTGCATCGATAGCCTTCCAGTTCATCTCAACGACGTCCTGGCCCTTCTTGCCGTAGCTCTTCTGAGCTGCCTGCTTCATGAAGTTGACGGCATCCTCGATGGGCATGACGTCAGCCAGCTTGAAGAATGCAGACTGCAGGATGGTGTTGGTGCGCTTGCCCATGCCGATCTCGATAGCCTTATCGATAGCATTGATGGTATACAGCTGGATGTTGTTGTCAGCGATATACTTCTTTGCCTCGGCGTTCAGGTGCTGGCCCAGCTCCTCATCGGACCACTGGCAGTTGATCATGAACACGCCGCCGGGCTTGACATCCTGGACCATCTTCATGCCCATGTGGATGTAAGCGGGGTTGTGGCAGGCCACGAAGTCAGCCTGGTTGATGTAGTAGGGGCTGCGGATGGGCTTGTCGCCGAAACGCAGATGGCTGATGGTCACGCCGCCGGTCTTCTTGGAGTCATACTGGAAGTATGCCTGAACATACTTGTCGGTATGGTCGCCGATGATCTTGACGGAGTTCTTGTTAGCACCGACAGTACCGTCGCCGCCCAGACCCCAGAACTTGCACTCCTTGGTGCCAGCAGCTGCGGTGATGGGAGCGGGCTTGACTTCCGGCAGAGACAGGAAGGTGACATCATCGGTGATACCAGAGTGAAGCGCTCCTTGGGCTGATCCTTCTCCAGCTCCTTGAACAGAGCAAAGATGGAGGACGGCGGGGTATCCTTGCTGCCCAGACCGTAACGGCCGCCGGTCAGAACGACATCGTTCAGGCCAGCCTCACGCAGGGTAGCGGCAACATCCAGGTACAGGGGCTCGCCCAGAGAGCCGGGCTCCTTGGTGCGGTCCAGCACAGCCACCTTCTTGGCGGTCTTGGGCAGAACCTTCAGCAGGGAAGCGGAGACCCAGGGACGGTACAGGCGGACCTTGATGATACCGACCTTTTCGCCCTTGGCGTTCAGGTAGTCGATGACCTCATCAGCAACGTCGCAGATGGAGCCCATAGCCACGATCACACGGTCAGCATCGGGTGCGCCGTAGTAGTTGAACAGATCGTAGTTGGTGCCCAGCTTTGCGTTGATCTTGGCCATGTACTTCTCAACAACAGCAGGCAGAGCGTTGTAAACGCTGTTGCATGCCTCACGATGCTGGAAGAACACGTCGCCGTTCTCGTGGGAGCCGCGCATCTTGGGGTGTTCGGGGTTCAGAGCCTTCTTACGGAACTCCTCCACAGCCTCCATGTTGCACATTTCCTTCAGATCGGCGTAATCCCACTTCTCGATCTTCTGGTACTCATGAGAAGTACGGAAGCCATCGAAGAAGTTCAGGAAGGGAACCTTGCCCTCGATGGCGCACAGATGTGCGACAGGGGACAGATCCATAACTTCCTGCACGCTGCTCTCGACCAGCATTGCAAAGCCGGTCTGACGGCATGCCATAACGTCGCTGTGATCACCAAAGATGTTCAGGGACTGAGTAGCAACGGTACGTGCAGAAACATCGAACACGCAGGGCAGCTGCTCAGCAGCGATCTTGTACATGTTGGGGATCATCAGCAGCAGGCCCTGAGAAGCGGTGAAGGTGGTGGTAACAGCACCTGCACCCAGAGAGCCGTGCACAGCGCCAGCAGCGCCGGCCTCAGATTCCATCTCGACGACCTTGACCTGATTGCCGAAGATGTTCTTCTGGCCAGCTGCAGACCACTGGTCCACAGAGTCAGCCATCGGAGAAGACGGGGTAATGGGGTAGATGGCAGCCACGTCCGTGTAGGCATACGCTACATGGGCGGCAGCGGTATTGCCATCCATAGTTTGCTTTGCTCTAGGCATTTTTCTTCCTCCATTATTCAGAATTTGGTACCTTTTGCACGGGGCAATATGCCCCACATGGGACCGGAGAACCCCATAAAGGCACTATTGCTTGTATACTATAATAGCAAATTCCGCCCATAAAGTAAACGCAAACCGCTCAACAAACGCACCAAAAATAAAGAAATTTTTTTAGCGCTTTTGTACGTCTTTAGTTCGTTAAAGTGAGCACTGGCGCGGATTTTCCGGTTTTGGCCTGCCTGCTTTGCCAGATCCTGTAATTTTTTTCGCAAAAAGGGGAGGGAGCCCTCTCAGTCACGGCTTGCGCCGTGCCAGCTCCCCCAAAGGGGGAGCTTTATTTGTGCTGACCAGAAGATACAAAAAGCTCCCCCTTTCGGGGGAGCTGGCGAACGCAGTGAGCCTGAGAGGGTTCGTTTCCCGCAGCGGCCCTGCAAATGCTGCTTTCCGTTACGACCCCTCCCGTGAAAAGGCAATTCTGAAAATCCGCGTTTGTGTAGCAATGAAAGCCCCAGTGGGGCTTTCAAGCGGCAGAGCGGTCTGCGTTAGCAGATGGAGGGCTTTGCCCCGACAAGCTCCGCAGATTTTCCAGAATTGCGAAATTATAAATATTCTTTCCGCTGATTATGCGCAAAGCAAACGCGGCGCGCATTTCAAATCGTCCCATCCTCTTATATTTATCATCTCTTTATTGACAACAAACCTCATTTTGCCGTAAACTGAAGCCATAGAAAACCGGCGCTGTGCCGGGCAAAGAGGGTAATAAAATGGAGAATACCGTGCATTACGAAAAAACACTCACCAGCGAGGTGCTCTTCGAGGGCCGGGTGATCACCCTGACAAAAGACACTGCTCTGCTGGAAAACGGCAAGACCGCCGAACGCGAAGTGGTGCATCACCACGGCGGTGCGTGCATCCTGCCCTATTTTGAGGACGGCACCATCTGCATGGTGCGCCAGTTCCGCTACGCCATGCAGCAGGAGCTGTGGGAGCTGCCTGCCGGCAAGCTGGAAAAGGGTGAGGACCCCTTTGAAGCCGCCAAGCGGGAGCTGGGCGAGGAGTGCGGCCTGACCGCGGACAATTATATCTCTCTGGGCCAGTTTTTCCCCACCGTGGGCTATGACACCGAAGTGATCTATACATGGGTCGCCACCGGCCTGCACAAGACCCAGATGCATCTGGATGCCGATGAATTCCTGACCCCTGACCGTGTGCCGCTGGATAAAGCTTATGAGATGGTCATGAGCGGCGAGATCCGGGACGGCAAGACCATTGCCGGTATCCTGAAGCTCAAGGCCTGATCGCCGAGGGCAGGCTGTGAACATCCTGTACGAAGATGCCGCCCTTGTGGTGCTGGACAAGCCCGCCGGACTTTCCAGCGAAGAGGGCGTGCCCGCAGCCCTGCGGCAGCTGTGGGGCCAGCCGGATGCCTTTGTAGGCGTGGTGCACCGGCTGGACACGGGTGTGTCCGGCCTGATGGTGTTTGCCAGAACGCCCGGGGCTGCGGCCGCACTCAGCCGTCAGATCACCCAGAGCCAGAACGCCTACGCTGTGCAGGATGGCAGGGCTGAAGGGGAGCCGGAAGTGCCGCAGTTCATCAAGCAGTACCGTGCCGTCATTGCAGGCGGGCCGGACGAAGCACTGCCCGCCGAAGGCACTGCGGGACTGGCTGTTCAAGGACAGCCGCCGGGGCCGGGTGTTCCCGGTCAGCCGCCCGCGCAAGGGCGTGCGGGAAGCCGTGCTGGAATACCGCATCGTGAAAACGGCAGGAGAGATGAGCCTTGCTGAGATCACTCTGCACACCGGCCGCACCCATCAGATCCGGGTGCAGTTTGCATCCCGGAAGCATCCGCTGGCCGGAGACGGCAAATACGGAAGCCGCGTAAAAGGCAGCATTGCCCTGCAGAGCTGCGGCCTGCAGTTTTTGCACCCGGAGACCGGAAAGCCCATGGCATTTACGCTGCCGCTGCCGGACGCCGCACCGTGGAAAGAGTTTTTAGAATAAGATTGTTGTATACGGTCAGCATCCTAGCCCTCTCCGTCACCTGCGGTGACACCTCTCCCAAAGGGAGAGGCCTTGGCATAGAGATACAGTCCGCGTGGACTGCCAAAGGCTCTCCCTTTGGGAGAGCTGGCAAAGCGACAGGCTTTGACTGAGAGGGCGAGCCCGCTAAAGGAATACATCATTTTCATTAGGTGAGAGGTATGGAACAATACAAAACTGATGCTGAGATCTATGCTGTGCTGGAGCGGGAGATCATTGACCTGACCATCCGCCCCGGCTCTTCGCTGAGCGAAAATCCGCTCTGTGCCCGCTTTGGCGCACCGCGCACCCTGATCCGGGTGGTGCTGCAGAAGCTGCAGGAAAACGGCTGGTAAAGATCGTGCCTTACAAGGGCACCACCGTTACCCGGCTGAACCGCCGCATCGTGGACGAGCTGATCTACGAGCGCACCGCCGTGGAAGCCCGCGTATTGCGGGATTTTTCGCCCCGGTGCACCCCGGAGCAGCGGGCGTTGATCCGCAGGCGGGTGGAAGCCTACGAGGCCCTTGCGGCCATGGAGAGCCCGGATTACAACAAGCTGTACGAAGCCGACCGTGCCCTGCACGGGACATGGTTTGCCGCCATGGATAAAATGTACCTGTGGAGCACCCTGCAGAACGCCCACGCCGACTACAGCCGCTTCCGGATGCTGGACACCATGACCACCGGCGGTCTTGCCGAGGTGATTGCAGACCACCGCAACCTGATGAACGCCATCGAGCGGTGCGACCTTGCCGCCTTTGAACCGTTGGTGGAACGGCACCTGTACGGCGGCATCCGGCGGCTTGGCTCCAAGCTGACCGAGGAATATGCCGATTATTTTGAGCCGGAAAAGTAATTGTTCTATGTGGAACATTTTATAAAACAAAAGGGCACAGCGCATTGCAGCGCCGTGCCCTTTTGTTTTATGCTGTCTGAATTTCAGAACACCCCGGAAATAAAAATTTCCAGACCTATGCCAATGAGGATGATGCCGCCCAGAATGGATGCCTTGCCGGAGAGCTTGGTGCCAAACTTTTTGCCGATGCGCAGGCCCGCCATGCAGATAAAGAAGGTGACCACCGCAATGATGAGCGATGCCGCAAGTGCCATCAGCCAGCCGTATTCCGAAATGGTGAAGCCCACCGAAAGCGCATCGATGCTGGTGGCGATGCCCTGCATGAGCAGTGCACCCGCACTCAGCTCTGCGGCCTCTTCGGCCTCTTCGCCCTTGATGCCATCCACCAGCATTTTGCCGCCGATGTAGCCCAGCAGTGCCAGCGCGATCCACGGATGAACTTTTCAAACGAAGAGAACAGCTCCACAATGGTGTGCACGCACACCCAGCCCGTCATGGGCATCACGGCCTGAAAAAGGGCAAAGGTGCCCGCGATCCTGCACATGGTTCCCCTGCTCATGCGGGGGTCGTGCAGGCCGTTTGCCATGGACACCGAGAACGCATCCATTGCAAGGCCCACGCCCAGCAGGGCACTGTTGAGGAAAAATACAAAACTCCATTCCATATTGTCTGCCTCCTGAATCTGACCAGAATATCGGGCAATACAAAACCCGGTCCCGGGCGCACATGTACGTCCGGGACCGGGTGATTTTTTTGAAACCAACTCCATGTGCACGGGCGCTGTTCTATGCGCCAAAAACACATGAGTCTCGCAAATGAAAGCAAGCCAGACCGGAACCAACGGTCATTATGTTGACTTGCTGCGCCCTGCAAAAGCGCCTGCTACTCCCCCACGGGTATTTGTGATTGTTTTGCCATTGTAGCATATCTTTGCAGGGAAGTCCAGACAAACCTGCGCGGTTACACGGTATTTTTCCATCGGCGGGCAAAATACCAGTCCTGTGAAATAATAAAACACAGGGTGTTGCCCAGTGCTCTCAGGGTAACAGCATGTTCCTGACGCAAGGCCCGGCGGGCGCAGCGCTCGTACTCCCGCGCCTGCTGCATCCGGGCACTCCGGCGCTCTTCGGCGGTCAGGTGCATTCCCACATCGATCAGGGAGTGCAGCAGTGCCCAGTACAGCTCACACAGCGAACCCGTGATGCCATGGCGGCGGACGCACTCAAACACGGTATAGTTTGCTTCCACACGGTCGAGATTGCGCAGGGTGACTTTGCTGTTGACAATGCTGCCCGCCACCTTGCGGTAAAGGTACAGCGCATCCGGGATATTTGCGATTCTGTCCGCTTTTTCGTAGGCGTAGGCGATCAGCAGGGTGTCCTCGTTCAGCTTGCCCTCTGCAAAGCGCAGCTGCGCAAAAATGCTGCGGTGGTACAGCTTGTTCCACACCACCATGTAGGCAGAAGGGTGCTGTGCTCCAACGCCTGCTCCGGGGTCAGCACCTCCCGCCGCACATGCAGATACTGCTCCCGAATGGGGGTCAGGGCTTCGTCCACCTGCCGGTAATTGCACACGGCCATCTGTGCACCGGCCTCCTGCGCCGCATGGTAAAGCTTTGCGCAGAAGTCCGGCATGATGGTGTCGTCTGAATCCACAAAGGCGATCCATTCGCCCTCTGCCGCGTCCAGCCCGGCATTGCGTGCTCCGCTCAGGCCACGATTCTTCTGGTGGATGACCCGGATGCGGCTGTCCTTTGCTGCTGCGGCATCGCACAAAGCAGGGCAGCTGTCCGGAGAGCCATCGTCCACCAGGATCAGCTCAAAATCCGTGAAGGTCTGGGCAAGGATGGAAGAGATGCAGGCGCTCAGGAAACGCTCTGTCTTATATACCGGCACGATGATGCTGATCTCCGGCTGTTTTTTATGTTGTTCCTGCACAATAAACTCCTCATTGCTTCAGGTCGTTTTCTGTCGTCTTTCCGCCCTTTTGCGGCATAGATCCAGATAACTGCAGGCCGATGCAGCGCAGATCACTGCCGCCCACAAATTTTTTAGTGTTACGCCGCGGGCTTGCATCAGCCGATGGCGGGCTGTACGCTCATACGCAAAGGCTTCCTTCATCCGGGGGCTTTTGCGCTCTTCCGGTGTCAGGTGCAGCCAGATGTCCCACACGGCAGTCAAAATCGGGCGATAGGCTGCACACAAAGCATCCCGGATGCCGTTTTGGTACAGCACATCAAACAGGCGGTACCATGCTTCCACCCAGTCCAGTGTTTTCAAGGTAGTCTTGCGGTGCATGGCACTGCCGGTAACGATGCGGTAATTGTATAAAAAATCCCATACACCGCAGGCAGAAGCCGCTCTTGCGTAAATGACCGGCATGAGACAGGTATCTTCAAATGCCTTGTTTTCTGGATAGCGCAGATTTTCCAGCAGTTTTCGGCGATAAAGCTTATTCCACGGAACCTGAAAATCCGACACCACCATCCGGCGCAGAACTTCCTCCTGCGGCAAAAACTCGTTCAAAAGGCGATGTTCCCCGCCTGCAAGCGTTTTGCCCGTTTCATCAATGCACTGACTGCTGCAGATTGCAAAATCTGCACCCGTTTCCAGCACTGCCTTATGCATTTTTTCCAGATATTCTGGTGCTGCTGTATCATCCGAATCCACAAATGCGATCCAATTTCCCTGTGCTGCATCCAGACCCGCATTGCGGGCTGTGCTTACACCGCCGTTTTGCTTATGGATCACCCGCACGCGGCTGTCCCTTTTTGCTGCTGCATCGCACAGGGCAGGGCAGTTGTCCGGGGAGCCATCGTCCACAAGGATCAGTTCAAAATCTGTAAAGGTCTGAGCGAGGATGGAATCAATACACTCATTCAGATATTTTTCCACCTGATACACTGGCACGATGATGCTGATCTCCGGTTTTCCACTTTCTGTTCTTTCACTCACAGTATTTCTCCCATTCGGAATTCAGTTTTATTTCCGGTACTTGAAGTTGAAGTAGAACTGCGGGTTTGCAATGCAGAGTGCGGTTTCTGCTGCGTTGCGCAGGGTACAGGCCCCCTGTTGACGAACCTCTCTGCCTGCTTTTTTCAAGCACGCTTCCGCCTGCTGAACCCGTTCACTGTTTCTCTGTTTGGGTGGCAGATTTTTTTTTGTGTTTCGGAGCATGCGTTTCATCAGTACATACTGCAGAAATGCTGTGTCTTTTTTTCCATACTTGAGTGCACAAGCAAGAAGGCCGTAGTTTGCATCGATCTCATCCAGATTTTTCAAGGTGACCTTTCCATGCATGATGCTTGCCGGATGCAGCCGGTAATGGTACAGTTTTTCCTTTATACAAGCCACAGCTGTTGCATGTTCAATGATTTCCGGTGTGGTAAATGCATCTTCATAGTTTTTGCCCACAGGAAAAACGATTCCTTCCAGCACATCTCTCCGATGCAGTCTTGTTGCTGCCTGAATCAACGGCGTAAGGCGGATGCGGTGTATTGCTTCCTCACGGGAAAGCACTTCTGTACGTAAAGGCTGTTCCTGATAATCACAAAGACTTCCATCCTCTTCCATAAAAACTTCGTTGCAGACTGCAAGTTCAGCACCTGCCTGCTTTGCTGCCCGCAGCATTTTTTCGTAGTAAGTCTTGTCTACAAAGTCATCCGGGTCCACAAAGCCGATCCAATTTCCCTGTGCAGCTTCCAAACCCGCATTGCGAGCTGTGCTTACACCTCCGTTGATTTTATGGATTACCCGCACGCGGCTGTCTTTTTCTGCCGCAGCATCACACAGGGCAGGGCAGTTGTCCGGGGAGCCATCGTCCACCAGGATCAGCTCAAAATCCGTAAAGGTCTGTGCCAGAATGGAATCAATGCATTCGTTCAGGTATTTTTCCACCTTATACACCGGCACGATGATGCTGATCTCCGGGGATTTTTTTTGCTCTGTCATGTTCCTTAAACCACTTTCTGTGTTTATTTTTATTCCTCACACGCTATTTCTATTATACATGGTTTGGATGGATTTGAAAAGAAGCCGCCGTGCAGAAATCTCTGCGCGGCGGCTTCTTTCAAATCTTATTGTGTTTTCAAGGTTTACTCTTTGCCCTTATCGTCTGCTTCCGGGGCTTCTGCAGCGGCGGCAGCATCCGCAGCTTCCATGGCGGCAAGCTGCTCTGCGGTGGGTTCGGCATCGGCATCGGAGGTGTCGATCTGCTCGGTCTGGGCCTCGTCGTCGTGGTCGGTGCGGGCAAGCACCATCACCTTGTCGTTCTCACCCAAACGCATCACCCGCACGCCGGAACCGTAGCGGCTCTGCAGCGGGATCTCGTTGGCGTGCAGACGGATGATGATGCCCTCCTGACTGCTCAGCAGCACGTCGTCCACATCATCCACGATCTTGACCGCAGCCACCTTATCCTTGGCGGCATCGTAGTTGCGGATGCCCTTGCCGCCGCGGGCGGTGATGCGGTAGGTGTCGATGTCCGACCGGCGGCCCTTGCCGTTCTCGGTGACGGTGAGCACCGTGCCGCCCTCGCGGCAGATGCACACGCCCACAACTTCATCGCCCTCGGCCAGACGGATGGCGCGCACGCCGTGGCCGCTGCGGCCCATGGGACGTGCATCGGCTTCGTTGAAGCGGATGGCCTGACCGTTGCGGGTGGCAACGATGAGCATATCGTGGCCGGAGGTCAGGCGGGTCCATGCCAGAGCGTCACCCTCGTTCAGGGCAATGCCGATCAGGCCGGACTTGCGGATATTGGCATACTGTTCCAGCGGGGTGCGCTTGATGAGGCCCTGCTTCGTGACCATGGTCACAAAGCCGCCCTCGGTGTCGGCTTCCTTCGACTGGCAGATCATGTTGGTGACCTTTTCGCCTCGGCCAGCTGCAGCAGGTTGACGATGTTGCTGCCCTTGCTGGTGCGGCTGCCCTCGGCAATGGTGTAGCCTTGATGCGGAACAGACGGCCCCGGTCGGTGACAAAGAGCACATAGTCGTGGGTGGAGCCTACGAACATCTCCTGCACGATGTCCTCTTCCTTGCGGGTCATGCCGGAGATGCCGCGTCCGCCGCGGCGCTGTGCCTGATAGGTGGCCTTGAGCTGGCGCTTGATATAACCGGCCTCGGTCAGGGTGTAGACACACTGCTCCTCGGCGATCAGATCCTCGATATCCACCTCACCGGTCACGGACTGGATCTCGGTGCGGCGCTCGTCGCCGAAGCGCTTCTTCATTTCCAGCAGCTCGTCCTTGACGATGGCAAGCACACGGGCGTCGTCGGCCAGAATGGCTTCCCAGTTCTCGATCTTGGCCTGCAGGCTGGCAAGCTCTTCCTCGATCTTCAGGATCTCAAGGCCTGCCAGACGGCCCAGCTGCAGCTTGACGATGGCATCTGCCTGCGGGTCATCAAAGCCGAACTGCTCCATGATGGCAGCCTTGGCCTCTGCCATGCCGCCCTTGCAGGCGCGGATGGTGGCGATCAGCTCGTCCACGATGTCGGTGGCCTTCTTCAGGCCTTCCAGAATGTGGGCGCGCTCCTTGGCCTTTTTCAGGTCGTACTGGGTGCGGCGGCGCACCACCTCGTCCTGAAATTCCACGTATTTCTGAAGCATCTGCTTCAGGGTGAGCACCTTGGGTACCTTGTGGTCGATGGCCAGCATGATAACGCCCACGGTATCCTGCAGCTGGGTGTACTGGTACAGCTGGTTCAGGATGACCTGTGCATTGGCGTCCTTGCGGATGTCCACCACGATGCGCATGCCCTTGCGGTTGGTCTCATCGTTCAGGCCGGTGATGCCCTCAATGCGCTTCTCCTTGACAAGGTCGGCCATGTTCTCGATGAGGCGGGCCTTGTTGACCATATACGGGATCTCCGTAATGATGATCTGGGTACGGCCGTTCTTGGTTTCCTCGATGGTGGCGCGGCCCCGCAGGGTGATCTTGCCCCGGCCGGTGGCGTAGGCGGCGCGGATGCCGCTGCGGCCCATGATGATGCCGGCAGTGGGGAAGTCCGGGCCCTTGATGTATTCCATCAGGCCGGGCAGATCGATGTCCGGATCGTCGATATAGGCGATGCAGCCGTCAATGACCTCGCTCAGGTTGTGGGGCGGGATGTTGGTGGCCATGCCGACCGCAATGCCCTGACTGCCGTTGACCAGCAGGTTGGGGAAGCGGCAGGGCAGCACGCTGGGCTCCTTCTTGGTCTCGTCAAAGTTGGGGTCCCAGTCGATGGTGTCCTTCTCGATATCGGTCAGCATCTCCACCGCCATGCGGCTCATGCGGGCCTCAGTGTAACGGTAGGCAGCCGGGGGGTCGCCATCCACAGAACCAAAGTTACCCTGACCATCCACCAGCGGATAGCGCAGAGAGAAATCCTGTGCCAGACGGACCATGGCATCGTAGACCGATGCGTCGCCGTGGGGATGGTAGGAGCCCAGCACCGCACCAACGGTGTCGGCGGATTTGCGGTAGGGATGGCTGGGGTCGTTGCCGCGCTCGTGCATGGTGTACAGAATGCGGCGGTGAACAGGCTTCAAACCGTCGCGCACATCGGGCAGAGCGCGGGACACGATGACCGACATGGAGTAGTCCAGAAATGCGGTCTCGATCTCCTTTTTCACATCGCGGATGATCTTTTTGGTTCCGCTGCCCGGTATCATCACATAATCTTCTTCCATTGTTTCCTCCGTAGGATCATACCCTCTCAGTCAATGCCTTACGGCATTGCCAGCTCCCCCGAAAAGGGGGAGCTTTTTTTTGCGTGAGAAGGAAAAGTTTATCTTTTTGCCTGAAGCTCCCCCTTGAGGGAAGATGTCACCGTAGGTGACAAAAGGGGGAATCTGGCGCGTCAGCGCCTGAGAGGGTTTTCTTACACGTCCAGCTTTGCGTACTGGGCGTTGGTCTCGATAAAGCGGCGGCGCGGCTCCACCTGATCGCCCATCAAGATGGTAAAGGCTTCGTCGGCCTTTTCTGCATCGTCAATGGTGATCTGTACGATCACGCGGTTATCGGGGTTCATGGTGGTCTCCCACAGCTGTTCGGGGTTCATCTCACCAAGGCCCTTATAGCGGTTCACCTTTGCGCCGGGCATTTCCTGCGAAAGCACGGCCATTTCGGCATCGTTGTAGGCGTACTTGATGGTGTTGCCCTTCTGCACCTTGAACAGAGGCGGCTGGGCCACATACACATGGCCCTGCTCAATGAGCGGGCGCATATAGCGGAAGAAGAAGGTGAGCATCAGGGTGCAAATGTGGGAGCCATCCACATCTGCATCGGCCATGATGAACACTTTATCGTAGCGCAGCTTGGAGATATCGAACTCGTCACCAATGCCGCAGCCAGTGCCAGCACAACGGGCATCAGCTTGTCGTTGCCGTAAATTTTATCGGCGCGGGCCTTTTCCACGTTCAGCATCTTGCCCCACAGCGGCAGGATGGCCTGAATGGCAGAGTCGCGGCCCATCTTGGCGGAACCGCCTGCAGAATCGCCCTCGACGATGAAGATTTCGGTGCGGCTGGGGTCTTTTTCGCGGCAGTCTGCCAGCTTGCCGGGCATCCGGCTGGTCTCCAATGCGCTCTTGCGGCGCACCAGTTCGCGGGCCTTTTTGGCAGCGGCGCGGGCGCGGGCGGCCTGGGTGGCCTTTTCAAAGATGGCCTTTGCCACGCCGGGGTTCTCCTCAAAGAATTCCATCAGCTTGGAGTAGACCATGTTGGAAACAAGGGTGCGGATCTCCGTGTTGCCCAGCTTTGCCTTAGTCTGGCCCTCAAACTCCGCCTCCTGCAGCTTGACAGAGATCACGCAGATCAGCCCTCGCGCACGTCCGCACCGGACAGGTTCTCGTCCTTATCCTTCAGCAGGCCGTGGCTGCGGCCGTAATCGTTGAACACGCGGGTCAGGCTGTTCTTGAAGCCCTCCTCGTGGGTGCGCCGTCCGGGGTGTTGACGTTGTTGCAAAGCTCAGCAGCAGCTCGTTGTAGCTGGAATTGTACTGCAGTGCGATCTCTGCCATGCCGCGGTCGGTCTGGCCCTTGAGGTAGATCACATTGGGGTGCAGCACGTCCAGCTTGCGCTTCTCGCCCAGATAGGTGACGAAGCTCTTGATGCCGCCCTCGTAGCACATGACCTCGGTGCGGTAGCAGGGTTCCCCCTCCTTGCCGTCCTCCAGTACGGGAGTGTACATCTCACGCTCGTCGGTCAGGGTGATCTTGACACCGGCGTTCAGGAAGCTTTCTTCACGCAGGCGCTTTTCCAGCGTGTCGAAGTCGTACACGGTGGTATCCCGGAACATCTCCGGTCCGGCTTGAAGGTGACCCGGGTGCCGGTGACGCCATCGGCTACGGTGCCGATGCACTTGAGCGGGCCGTCCGGGTCGCCGCGGCGGAAGGTCTGCTCGTACTCGTGGCCGTCGCGGCGCACGTTGACGGTGAGCCACTCGGAGCAGGCGTTGACCACCGAAGCGCCCACGCCGTGCAGGCGCCGGCCACCTTGTAGCCGGAGTTCTCGCCGCCGAACTTGCCGCCGGCGTGCAGGATGGGTGTAAACGACGGTGACGGCGGGCAGGCCGGTGTCGGCCTGAATGTCCACAGGGATGCCGCGGCCGTTATCCGTGACCTGAATGATGTTGTCTTTCAGGATCTTGACCTCGATGTGGTCGCAGTAGCCGGCCAGCGCTTCATCGATGGCGTTGTCCACGATCTCGTAGACCAGATGATGCAGGCCCCGCTCGCCGGTGGAGCCGATATACATGCCCGGGCGCTTGCGCACCGCTTCCAGACCCTTCAGGACCTGGATCTCGCTGGCATTATACTCATGGTCGGTAGCGGTTTCGGCATTTGTGCTGGTAATGATTTCTTCTGCCATTTCCTTTCTCCCTTTTGTTCAATGTTTGCATTTTTGTTCGATCTATCGTAAAAGCAGAGCATATTCTCCGCCTGTTGGCTGGTTTACTCGATCATTTTTTCGGCTCTGCGCCGCATGGCAGCAGGCGACAGCTCCGAAAGATACACCGTGTCCACCACGGCCCCGTCTGCCAGAACATAGCTCTGGGGCAGCTCGTCCGAAAGGCTCACCACCGCGCCGTTCTTCTGGGCGTAGTTCAGAAACTCCCGGCCCCGGGGGGTGATGGTGGTGGTTTCCAGATTGAAGATGCCGATAATGTCCCGGTCATTCAGCACGTAGTCACGGCCCAGATGAATATACATACAGTATTTTCCTCATTCTGGCAGTTCATGCATAAAACGCCGTTTATTCACCGGCAGCTGCATGTACTTTTGCATCATTTCTTCATGCTTTGCTCAGCACACCGCCGTTCATGCGGTACACTTCGCCGTCCGTTTTCAGGAACGCGGTATCATCGCAGCTGGTCACGAATGTCTGCTTTTCCTTCATGCGGGTGAGCAGATACTGCTTGCGGCCCTCGTCCAGCTCGCTGAGCACATCGTCCAGCAGGAGCACCGGGTGCTCTCCGGTGATCCGGGCAGCGGCAGCCGCTTCGGCCATTTTCAGGCTCAGCACCACGCTGCGCTGCTGTCCCTGACTTGCAAACACCTTTGCGGGCTGGTCGTCCAGCAGCAGCTCAACGTCCTCGCGGTGGATGCCGCACAGGCTCTGCCCGGCGCGCAGCTCTTCGTTCTGGCGCTGCTTCAAAAGTGCGGACAGTCCGCCCGGCTCAAACTGGGCGGCATAGCGCACCGCCATGCGCTCTGCCCCGTGGGAAAGCTCGGCATAGTTGGCGCAGGCCAGCGGTGTGAGCAGGGCCAGATACTCCCGCCGCCGCTTCTGGATGGCCTCGCCCTGCGCTGCAAGCTCCACGTTCAGCACTTCCAGCAGGGCGCATTTTTCTGCCCACGGGCGCTCCGTGCCGCCTGCGGAATGACGCAGAAGCGCGTTTTTCTGCTGCAATGCCCGCACATAGCGACGGTAGGTGGCAAGGTAGCCTGGGTACAGCTGGCACAGCGCCGCGTCCAGAAACCGCCGCCGTCCTTCCGGTGCCCCTTTGACAAGGCTCAGGTGCCCGGGGTCAAACACCACAGCCGGAAAGCTGCCCGCAAGGCCCGCCGCCCGCTTGGGCGGAGAGCCGTTGACCGATGCATACCGGCCGGGGCGCTGTGCATCCGGCGTGCCCACCGTAATGCGCACATTTGCCGGTTCGTCCGGTTCCTGATCCTCCTGCCGGGTGCGCTGGGTGACGGCCTCCAGTACCGCGAATGTTTCTCCGCGGCGCACAAGCTCGGCATCCTTGCCGCCCCGGAAGCTTTTGCCGCCGGTCAGCAGCCAGATGGCCTCCAGCAGATTCGTTTTGCCCTGACCGTTGTTGCCGCAGATCACGGTCAGCTCCCGGCCCGGTTCCAGCTGCGCTGCCGCAATATTGCGGTAATTCGCAACTTCCAGTGAAAGCAGACGCATTACTGGCCCTGACCCACTTCCACGGTCTGGCCGTCCAGCTCGATCACATCACCGGCACGGCACTTCTTGCCGCGCATGGTGCACACCTCGCCGTTCACCTTCACGGCACCGCCCTGCACCAGCTCCTTGGCTTCGCCGCCGGTCTCGCACAGGCCTGCATATTTCAGCAAGGCATCCAGCTTGATAAATTCCGTATGGATGAGAATTTTCTGCATAATTTCGCCCTCTTAATCGTTCTTGAAGCGCACCGGCAGCACCAGATACAAAAAGTCGTTGCCCTCGGCAGGCAGCACCTTGACCGGGCTCAGAGGGCCGCTGATCTCCATGCGGACCTTCTCGGTGCGGGCGTTGCGCAGCGCATCCAGCAGATAGCGGTTGTTGAAGCCGATCTCCACTTCGTCGCCCTCGCAGTCGGCGTTGAACTCGTCCACCACGCGGCCAAGGTTGGTCTGGCAGCGCACCACGACTCTACCCTCTGTAAAGGAGATGCGGAGAGGATTTTTTAAACGCTCTGTAATAATCAGCGAAGCACGCTCGATGGTCTCGATGAATTCCTTGGTGTCGATGGTCACGCGGGTGCGGCTGTCGGCGGGGATCACATTGCGGTAGTTGAGGAACTCGCCCTCGATCAGACGGCTCATGATGGTGTAGCCGCCGGCCATAAAGACCACATAGCGGCGGTTGGCGCTGATGTGCACCGGCTCTTCGTCGTCGTTGGGCAGCAGGTGGGCGACCTCGGTCATGGTCTTGCTGGGCACGATGATGCGGATATCCTTTACCGCCGTCACCGGGCGTTCCACGATGGCCAGACGGTAGCCGTCCAGTGCCACCACAGTCAGCTTGTCGGGCAGGATCTCGAACAGCTCACCGGTGTGGGCGGGCTTTTTCTCGTCCTGACTGACAGCATATAACGTACGATCGATCATATCTTTCAGCACGCCGGTCTTGATGGTCAGGGTCTCTTCCGCTCCGGTATTGGGCAGCTCTGGGAAATCGTTGGCCGGCATGGACTGGATCTCGAACTGGACCACGCCGCTCTGGATGGTGGTCTTGCCGTTCTCGGCAGAGAGGATGCTGACCTGACCGGCGGGCATCCGGCTGATCATGCTGCTGAGCAGCTTTGCATTCAGCACCACCTCGCCGGCTTCCTTGACATTGGCTTCGATGGTGGTCACGATGCCCATTTCCAGATCGTAGCCGGTGAGGTTGAGCTGGAAGCCTTCGGCTTTCAGCAGGATGCCTTCCAGCACAGGGATGGCAGAACGCATGGTGACGGCTTTGGACACACCATCGATGGCTGCGCTCAGCAGAACTTTATCACATACGATGTTCAAACTGAATTCTCTCCTTTGTTTTTCGTTTCTGATGTTGTTTTGTGTTTGAAAACAGTTTCAGAACCGGTCTATCTTATTGAACTTGTTGTAGTAACCGTAGTAGGGGGTGGGGAACTTGTGGAAAACCCCGAAAAGCCTTGTCGGAATGCGGGGGTTTTGGTTTCCACGGGGTTGTGAATGTGTTGTGAATGAATCGTGGAAAGGTTGGAAGAGGTCTTTCTTTCCACGGACCATGTGGAGAACGGAGGTTGAATGTTGAAAACTCTGTGGAAAGTGTGGAAAGGTTTGCGTTTTTACCACAAGATATAGGTTCTTTTTCCCCGTTTTGTTCCGTTTTCTCCCCATATTTTGGGGTTTCACCCATAAATGAGTACGACTTTTGCACGATTTCTGCGGTCAGGCCTTCACGTTCTTGATGATGTCGCTCACGGTCTCGCGCAGGTGCTGGTCATTCTTCATGTCACGCTCCATGGTCTTGAGGGAGTAGACGATGGTGGAGTGGTCACGGCCGGAGAATTCACGGCCGATCTCTTCCATGCTCATGCCGGTGACCTCGCGCAGGATGTAGATGGCCACACGGCGGGCAGAGGCAACGTTGGCGTTGCGCTTGGTGCCGCGGATGTCGGCAGGGGAGACGTTGAAGGTGCGGGACACCTCGCCAATGATCTTCTCGATGGTCACGGGCACCGGCTGGGTCTCGTTGAGGATGTCCTTGATGGCATTCTGGGCCACACTGATGACCGGCTGGATGCCCTCCAGCATGTAGTAGGCGTTCAGTTTTTTTACAGCGCCTTCCAGCTGGCGGATGTTGTTCTTCAGGTGGTTGGCAATGAACTCGGCCACATCCTCGGGCAGGTCCAGATGCAAAAGCTCTGCCTTGCGCTTGACGATGGCCACGCGGGTCTCAAAATCCGGCGGCTGCACATCGGCGGTCAGGCCCCACTCAAAGCGGGTGCGCAGACGCTCTTCCAGACTTTTGATCTCCTTGGCCGGGCGGTCGGAGGCAATGACGATCTGCTTGTGGGCATCGTGCAGGGAGTTGAAGGTGTGGAAGAACTCTTCCTGCGTGGACTCCTTGCCGGCGATGAACTGGATATCGTCCACCAGCAGCAGGTCTGCCACGCGGTACTTCATGCGGAAGTCCTCGGTGCTGCCGGCGCGGATGGCGGCGATCAGCTCATTGGTGAACTGCTCGCAGGTAACGTACATGATGACGAAATCGGGGTGGGTGCGCTTGATCTCGGTCTGGATGGCCGTGAGCAGATGGGTCTTGCCAAGGCCGGAGCCGCCGTAGATGAACAGCGGGTTGTATGCGCCGGAAGGATTGGCCGCAACCGCCTGTGCAGCAGCAAACGCAAACTGGTTGGAGGGGCCTTTGATGAAATTTTCAAAGGTGAACTCGTAGTTGCTGCGGGGAGGCGGGGTTCGCCTCGTACTGCTGGGCCAGCACCACCTCGTGCGGCGGCGTGCTGGGCACCACCAGCGTGATGTCCACGTCGAAGCCCAGCACGGTCTTGAAGGCTTCCTTGAGCAGGCCAAGGTAGCGGTCCGTCACGATCTTGCAGATGAAGTCGTTGCGCACCGAAAGGGTGATGTGGCTGGAATCCTCAAAGCTGATCGGCTCCAGTCCGTCGATATAGAGATTATAGGTCGGCTCGGCCATCTGCGTTTTGCAGTACGCCTGGGCGGCCTCTAAAACGTCCTTAAAAGAATCCATAAAACATCCACTCCGTTAAAGTTTTCAACAATGCTGCTGATACTAGGTTAGTATACCACAAAAAACGCTGTGCGTCCATATTTCTATAATGTAATTTATAATACATAAGAAAAGCCCCTGCACGGCCGTTGTGGCATGGTCAAAACAGGGCCACAATATCTTGTGGCAAAAGAGTTTTCCACGGCAGAATGGTGAAAAAGTTGAAAATCTTTTCACAAAAAAGTTTGAAGGAAAGCGAAAAAAATGCTTGACAGAACGCCATACTATGCGATATACTGTTGAATTGCAAGCCTGTCCCCAATCTGGGACCACATCAGACCCCATACCGGGGATAAGTTTTTACGGAGGATACAACCATGAAGAGAACTTTTCAGCCCAAGAAGCGTCAGCGCAAGGAAGTTCATGGCTTTCTGACCCGCATGAGCACCAAGAACGGCCGTAAGGTCATCAATGCTCGCCGTGCAAAGGGCCGCAAGAGCCTGACTGTCTGATCCGGCCTTTTATGACGGGATCCGGCGCAGAAATGAATATGCGCACAAAAGACCGCTGATATTGGATTGGCGGTCTTATTTTTTTTGAAAATTGAAAGAATTTTCGTAAAAATGCCCGCATGGGCTTTCAAAGTCGAAAAATTTTTGATATACTGGCTGAAGAATGCACTCTTCGGGCGTGTTCTCAGCCACAGAAAGGAGGCGCGGAATCATGCGCTATCGTCCCATCCGCCGCAACAGCGAGTTTGGCAGAGTGTATGCCCGCGGCAAATCCTATGTGAACCCCGGTCTTGTGATGTATGTGCTCAAGACCCGCAGTAAAAAGACCCGTGTGGGTCTGACCGCCACCAAAAAGATCGGCCACGCCGTGCAGCGCAACCGCGCCCGCCGCGTGATGAAGGCGGCCATCGACGAGCATCTGGACTACAACATCGGCGGCTACGATCTGATCTTTGTAGCCCGCGGTATGACCCCGCGGCTGAAGAGCTGGCAGCTGAGCAGCGTTGTGGCAAAGCTGTTTGCACAGGCCGGTCTGCCGGATAAGGCCAAACGGCCGGATGCGCCGCCCCCTGCCACCGTGCCCCCGGCACGCAGGCACAGGCGGAAAAGCCGGACGCATGAACCGCCTGCAGTACATCTGCCGCCGCGCGCTGTGCGTGCCCATCCGGGCCTACCAGTACACTCTCAGCCCATGGATCGGCCGCAGCTGCCGTTTTACGCCCAGCTGCAGCAACTACACCATGCAGGCCATCATGACCCATGGGTGCGTAAAGGGCATCCTGCTGGGGGCATGGCGCATCGCCCGGTGCAATCCCTTCGGCAAATGGGGCTTTGACCCGGTGCCGGAACAGGGAAGATGGCAGAACCCTGCCCGCCGGCTGCAGCCCGCAAAGCTGTTTCCACACGGCACAAGCAAAAGGTGGAAAAGTAAATATGCTTCTTGTGACGCGGTGCACTGTGGGCAGCGTGTCCTACGATAAAAATAACAAGTCCCGTGCCACAGACGGGGCAGAATGGACAAAGGTATGAACTTCTTTTACATCCTGAGCGGTCCTCTCGGCTATGTTATGGAGTGGATCTACAAGCTGCTCCCGAGCTACGGCTGGGACATCATCATCTTCACGCTGCTCATCAACATCGTCAAGATCCCTCTGCAGCTGAGCCAGCAGAAGAGCATGGCTAAAATGTCGGCCTTCCAGCCCATGATGATGGAGATCCAGACCAAGTACAAGGACAAGCCCGAAAAGCAGCAGGAAGAAATGCTCAAGCTGCAGCAGAACTACGGCTATAACCCACCGCAGGCTGCGTGCCATGCTGCTGAACTTCCTTGTCATGTTCGGCGTTATCGGTGTCGTGTACAATCCGCTGGAGCGCATCTTCCACATCAGCGCTGCGGCTCTGACCGCCGCCGGTGAGGCTCTGACCGCCTCCGGCGTCGCCTTTACCGCCATCACCCGCGATACCAACATCATCGCACAGGTGGTTGCTGGCAACGGCGGTGTGCTGGGCTGCTTCAGCGCCGAGCAGATCGCTACCATTACCGAGTTCAGCCAGCACATGAACTTCCTCGGCATCGACCTGACCCGCATCCCCAAGCTGGGCCTTTCTCTGGACATTGTGCTGCCGCTGCTGTCGGTCATCACCATGCTCCTGTCCACCCATATCAGCATGAAGGCCAGCGGCCAGCAGATGCAGGGCAGCATGAAGCTGACCATGTATATGATGCCGCTGATGTACCTGTTCTTCTGCTTCACCTATCCTCTGGCATTCTCTCTGTACTACGTCATTTCCAACATCGTGATGACCGTGCAGACCCAGGTCATGCGCAAGGTGTACGACCCCGATAAGATGCGCAAGGAGATCGAAGCGCAGATCGCAGAAAAGAAAAAGCAGGAAAAACGCGGTGTGAAGAACACTACCGTCAAGGTCACCGATCCCAAGACCGGCAAGACCACGGAAAAGAACCTTTCTGCCAGCGAGATGAACAAGCGCCGTCTGGAGTATGCCCGCCAGCTGGACGAGGAGCGCTACAAGGACGAGCGTACCGTGCCGCTGAGCGAGCTGAACAAGCAGGATAAAGAATAAGAGGAGGATGAACGGTTATGATCCGTAAGCAGGAAGCGACCGGCAAAACGGTCGATGAAGCCCGCGCAAAAGCCTGCGCTCTGCTGGGCGTGCAGGCCGATGATCTGAATGTCAGCTGCGAAGTGCTGGAAATGCCCCAGAAGACTGGTTTTCTGGGCCTGAAGCTCACCCCCGCTAAGGTGTGCGTGAGCGTGGAGGAGCCGGACGCTCCGGCTGCAGCACCCGCTGAGCCTGTTGTTGAGAAAAAGACTCCCGTGCAGGAGGCTGTCAAGGCCGCTCCCGTGCAGAGGAGCCTGCCGCTGCGGCAGCACAGCCGGAAGCAAAGGCCGAAGAGCCTGCTGCCCCCGCTGCAGAAGCTGCTGCAGAGCAGCCCGCTGCGAGGAAGAGGAGCCGGAAGTCCCCATCGTGATCGAAGAGAACGCTAAGATCAAGGCTGCTGTGGACTACCTGCGTGAGGTCATTGCCTGATGGGCGTGGAGAATGTCACCTTCAGCGCTGTGCAGAAGGGCGAAGCTACCATCATCCGTCTGGACGGTGAAAAGCTGGGTGCCTCATCGGCCGCCGCGGCGAGACCATGGAGAGCCTTTCCTATCTGGCAAGCCTTGTGGCAAACCGTCTGGAGGGCGATTACATCAAGCTGGGTCTGGATGTGGCCGGCTACCGCGATAAGCGCGAGAGCGACCTGACCGCACTGGCACAGCGCATTGGTGCCAAGGTGCGCAAGACCGGCCGCAGCTTTGCCATGGAACCCATGAACCCCTACGAGCGCCGCATCATCCACTCTGCCATCAGCAAGATGGAGGGCGTGCGCAGCGAGAGCAAGGGCGAAGGCCGTGACCGCCGTGTGGTCATCTACTCCACCGCACCCGATGCACAGACCGAGAACACCTATGGCGAGCGCCGTCCCCGCGGCGGACGCGGCAATGGCCGTCGTCC
>ENA-OQAA01000432-OQAA01000432.1-human-gut-metagenome-genome-assembly--contig:-NODE-432-length-29216-cov-1.662003_pt1 | contig 29216 bp, 41 predicted proteins | sample MGYA00242489_ERZ504515 | MGnify/ENA primary metagenome ERZ504515 (study PRJEB26092, sample SAMD00036237) | human gut metagenome | host: Homo sapiens | study: EMG produced TPA metagenomics assembly of... | reverse complement strand
TGAATAGCATTCTGTTATAATTCCGCTGATTTAAGGATTGTAGCTTATCAATGATTTTGTTTTGAGTTGCGATGCGGCCTTCTACCAGTTGTAGTAATTGAGCTATTTTATATTGTTCATTCACAGTCGGAATAGCAATTTTGATAGATTTGATTTGCTCAAAGTTTAAGCCTTGTCTATTTCCACCAGCTTGAAAACTGTCTATTTGCTTTTGTCCATAGCTCGAAAGTAAAAAATTACAGAGAAAAGAGGATATAAGATTATCTTGTGTACGAATAATACAAACATGCTGATTTACATTGCCCCCTGCGATTTCTTTAGTCGCGATTGCACTACGCCCAATAGAAGCTCCTGTGATATTAAGCAGTACATCATCCAATTGTAACTCTGTATTCTTCTGACGTTGGTGGGTATCTTCATCTATGTAGGCTATATCATCTAATAAAAGTTGTCCCAATCCTACGTTTTGACTACGTACAAAAGGATGTCCCTCTGTCTTATACACAGCCTCACCACCTCTTGGGGTTACGCCACTACCTACTTTTATAGTTAGCTCACCAATGGTACATTTCTCCCACTCCCCACTAAACTCCGGGAATCTCAAATTTGGAACATTTGAGGACTATATTTCTCTAATTATAAACACCTAATAAAAAGTGATTATGACCAAAAAGACAATTAGAGAAATTGCGGATGCTTGGCGAGAAGACAAGCGACCGTATGTGAAACAATCAACTTTTGCAGCTTATATGCTAATTTTGGAGAATCACATTTTGCCATATTTTGGCAATGACGATACTCTTAGTGAGAAATCCGTACAAACATTTGTGCTACAAAATCTCAATGCAGGTATGAGTGCTAAATCCGTAAAGGATATTCTTATCGTGCTTAAAATGGTGATGAAGTTCGGAGTAAAAAACGAATGGATGAGCTATTGCGAATGGGAAATCAAATACCCGTCTACTGAAACAAACAAGGAGTTGGAAGTACTCACTGTAGCGAACCACAAGAAAATTTTGGATTATATCCGGCAAAACTTTACGTTCCGAAACTTGGGCATTTATATAAGCTAAGTACAGGGCTGCGCATCGGAGAAGTCTGTGCGCTTCGATGGAGCGACATAGACATAGAAGCCGGAACCATCAGTGTACAGCGAACCATTGAACGCATTTATGTGATTGAGGGTGACAAAAAGCACACCAAGCTTGTCATCAATACTCCAAAAAACCAAAAACTCTTGCCGAGAGATTCCAATGAGCAAAGAACTTATTTCAATGGTCAAACCACTGAAAAAGATTGTTAATACTGATTACTATGTGCTGACCAACGAGCCTTCTCCCACTGAACCAAGAACCTACCGAAACTACTACAAACGCTTGATGGAGCAACTTGGCATTCCCAAGTTGAAATATCACGGTCTGCGCCACAGCTTTGCCACTCGTTGCATAGAAAGCAACTGCGATTACAAAACAGTAAGTGTACTATTGGGGCATTCCAACATCAGTACCACCCTAAATCTCTATGTGCATCCCAATATGGAACAGAAAAAGCGTTGCATCGCCAAGATGTTCAAATCGCTTGGCAAATAAAATATTACTGTTGAGTGTAGCTTTGAGCGATTAACGATGATACTTCAAGTATAGTCTCAACCGATGATAGCTTATTCGGTTGAGACTCTTTCATTTTTACTTATCTAGGATTTTCGGCACGGCTATCGCCATGACAATTCCTATAACAGCAATAAGGGTACAGCAGGCAATAGCTTTCCAAATCAGACATTGAATGTAATATTTCGACATTTGCTACAATTATGCTGACGAAAAAAGAAGATAGTGCTACCAATATGATGATCAAGATATAGAATGCAGTGTATGATATTGAAATATATCTGTTTGCTTTGCTGATTTTCCGTTCTGTTTCATTACATTTGTCTTGAATCTGTTGAAGGAACTTAACAAGGACGGTCTGCCCAAATTTTCGGCTTGTTCCTGCGTATCTTTGGCTATAGCAATCTATATTCTTGTAGAAATTTGAGTGAATTTACCAGATTCGGGTCCTTCGTCGTCAAAGACATTCCGCCTCGCCGGTTCTACTTCGCCCGCTTAGGAGAGTATACCGCTTCAAACGGTTCAAAACAAATCGTCTTTGTGCCGCCTCGGACGAAATAACCCCAACAGCACATGAACGCTCGGTATAGCGGTCGGGGACAAAATATGGCTTAATCCTCAACCCTGTAGGTTCGATAGCATATAATCGGGTACTCCTTGAAAACGCTGTACCGGCACTACTTTCATCTGCGATATTCCGCCGGCGTCATTCCCGTCTGTCGTTTGAACAGGCGGGTAAAGTATTGGGGATACTCGAATCCCAGCTCGTATGCAATCTGGCTTATCGGGCGTTCATCCAGTGCCAGTTTGTCTTTCGCCGTCTCAATCATTCGATTCTGGATATGTTTTCGGGTATTCATACCCGTTTCGCGTTGAAGCACGGCGGTTAGATAGTCGGACGATAGATTCAGTCGGTCGGCAAAATATTTCACGGTCGGCAACCCGTTTTTCGAGAGGGAATCGGAATGGAAATAATCGCGGAGCAGTTTCTCGAACCGGCTTACGATATCCATGTTGTCCCGATGCCTCATCTTGAACTGCCGGTCGTAGAATCTGCGGCAATAGCTCAGCAGCAAGCCGATGGAGGCACATGCTATTTCAGGTGTATGTTCGTCGATGCGTTGTCGAAGCTCCCGTTCGATGTGACGAAAAATACCCAACACATGTCCGATTTCCTCTTCCGACAGGTGCAACGCCTCGTGGAGTTCATACGAAAAGAATACATAATTTCCGATGTCGTGCCCCAGTGCCGTACCCCGGATGAAATCGGGATGCACCATGACGGCCCAATTGTCCTCTGCCGGCCGGAACGGTTCTCCGTACTCCTGAAAAACTACCGTCTGTCCCGGGCTGGTAAAGACCAGCGTACCGTCCGAGTAATCGTACATGTTACGACCGTATTTCACACCGCACGATGAGTTTCCTCGGGCAGAGTGCTATGACATAATAGTCCTGCTTCCAGCCTTGCGGATGGCTGTATTCGGCGATTTGCGAGAAGTCGACAACAGAAATCAACGGATGATAGGTCTTGACTCCGATGATGCGGTTGACTCCTGCGGTGTTTTGCAATGTATGATTCCGTTTTTGTCCTTCATTCGGCAAAAGTAATGTAAAATGCGGATTATCGCATCATTATCACGGATTCATATCACACAAACACGGATTTGTTTATCCTGTATGTTTGGCATAACCGCTACATTTGTCGAAAAATAAATGAAAATCCGCATGAAACGAATCGAACATCAAAAAACGGCGTCGCCGACGACCGTATTGCTTTTTTCGGGAGCCATCGTGCTGCAAATTGTCGGCATGTCCCTCTTTCCGCTGACGACCGGCTATACGAAGTTCTGGCCCACACTGGCTCCATTCTGACCTTATTGCTCGGCTCGTTGCTTTTTTGCCGGATGCTTTACAAAGGTGTCGCGCTCAGTTTTCTGATACCGTTAGGTTCAGCAGTCATGCCGCTTGTCGTGAGCATGCTGGGAATATTCGTGTACGGGGAAAGTGTATCGGTATTGAAAATCATGCTGCTTGTCGTGGCCTGCGCCCTGATAGGCATAGCAGGTAAAATGAAATAAGCAGACATCATGGACAGCCTATCTACAACCACAATCGGACTATTTTTGATTGCAACGATGTTCTCTCTGGGGGCAACGGCAATCTGGCCGCGGACACAGGGATTTACCCGACCGATACCGACGGCTCTGTCTATACTGATGCAGGTGATATGCCTCGTATTGATGAACCGCATTATCGATTCGGGAGTCGAGTTGAGCTTTCTCATACCGCTCAACGGGGCATTTTCACCGCTCGTGATGATTTTCGTCGGCGTTTTTCTCTACAAGGAAAAGGCGTCAGTTTGGAAAATCGCTGTCTTGCTGACAGCGTGTGTGCTGATTGGTTTTGCAAACTTTTTATAAACAGGAAATAATGAATAGCGAACAACATACTACAGCCAAAGTCTGGCTGATTACGGGAGCATCTCGCGCATGGGACATGCCATTATGGAGGCGGCGCTCGCCGCCGGGCATTGCGTGGCGGCGGTCTCGCGCAGCGGAGAAATAACGACGCATATCGAAGACGGGGTAGTGCGGCTGCTTCCGTATGCGTTGGATGTGACGAATCCCGAACAGGCGGCGTTCGACCGGATGGCCGAAGCGGTCGTGAAGCGCTTCGGACGCATCGACGTATTGGTAAACAACGCCGGTCACGGACAATTCACCTACTTCGAGGAGTCGGACGAGCGGCAGATTCGTGACGTATTCGAGACCAATCTGTTCGGACTGATGCGCGTTACCCGTGCCGTTTTACCGGTCATGCGCAGACAACATGCCGGACACATCTTCAATGTTTCGTCCGCTGCGGGATATTCGGGTGTCGGACCATCCATTTACCACACGAGCAAATTCGCCGTTACGGGGTTCTCCGAGGCACTTGCGTTCGAGACGGAACAATTCGGCATCCGGGTTACGATCGTCGCTCCCGGCCTGTTCCGCACGGATTTCATGAATTTCAATTCCGCCTATCATCTTCCCGCACGACCCATTGCGGACTACGACGCATTCCGGGAGCGGATGAGCGGTTTCGTGAAATACATGAACGGTCGAGAGCCGGGCAATCCCGAAGTGTTGGGAAGACTGGTCGTGAAAGCGGCCGACAGTGAAAATCCGCCCCTGCATCTGCCCGTAGGTGCGGATGCCATCGAGACGCTCGAAACGCACCACGAGGCACAGCGAAAGGATGTCGAGGCATGGCGTGAGGTGTCCTGCGCCACCGCGTTCCCTCCCGAAGAGTCTGAAGTCGATACGCAGGCGTTTTTTTCAATGAATCGAAGCATGAAGGGTGGAAAATCCGAAGGCATGAAAAGCAGGATACCCGATTTGCAAAACACAAACCGGAGTTGTCTGAAATTTAGTTGTCGAATCGGTTAATTATGAATAAGAAATCCCTTATCCGCACCATCTCGCAGGAACTCGACCTGCCCGTGTCGCAGGACAGAATCGCCAGGATTCTCGACAAAGGGCGGTTCCTGAAATCCAAAGACGGGACACGGTTCATTTCCGCTTCCAGTCTTTCATCGGCACTCTCCGCTGTCAGAAACAACAAAACAGCGGTCATTTGCGGAATAAAAAGAATCATCAAGGAACTGAAAATATAGAAGCGAGAAGATTATCCAATTTAGAACAATATTGGTGCATGAAATATCCGAACTATAAAAAAGCCGCTTGAACAGCAGATTCAAGCGGCTTTTTCTGTGTTTCAGGAAGCTGTCATCCTATTCCTGAACTCTTTCGGTGTACACCCTTCCTGACGTTTGAAGAAGCGGACAAAATGCTGCGGATGCTGGAATCCCAGCGATTCAGCAATCTGCTTGATTGTTCCTGCCGGGTCGAGCATCCGCTCTTTGGCAACGGCAATCATTTTCAGTTGGATATACTCCTGTGCTGTTTTCCCTGTTTCCGACTTTACCAATCTCCGAAATAGTTGGGCGAAAGGCAAATCTTGTCGGCGAAATATTTCACGGTCGGGATTCCTTCCCTCGCCGCCGTATCCGAATAGAGGTAATCGTCCAGCAACCGCTCGAAACGCGCCAACGCATCGTGATTCATATCCTCGCGGGTGATGAACTGACGTTCGTAAAAGCGCATACAGTAGTTGAGCAGCACCTCGATGTTGGAAATAATCAGCGATTTGGAGAACTTGTCGATGGGATGCTGCAACTCACGGACAACCTTTTCCATATAATCTTGCAAGATGATACGCTCCTCTGTCGAAAGGTGCAAAGCCTCGTTGGAAGCATACGAGAAAAACGAATACTGCTTCATCTTCTGCCCCAGTGAAGTGCGATGCAGGAAATCGGGATGGAACAGCAATCCGATGGCTTCCGGTGCAGGGCCGTCTTCCAGCCGATGGATACCTACCGTCTGACCCGGAGCGAAACTCACGACCGTTTCGTCGTCGAAATCGTAGACCGTTTTTCCATAGTTGATAATGCAACCTGTCGCCTTTTTAAGGAACAACGCATAAAATCCCAGCGTCATCCGGTGCGTCGGTTGCGGCACGGAGCCGTCGAAATGCACGATGCCGACCAACGGGTGGCGTGTCTCGAACCCGAAAAAACGGTTATACTGCTCGATGGTGTCCGCTTTGATTATATCTTCCGTATTCATAATTCTATAAATGCTTTTCTATCATATCCTTATTTTCAGTACAAAGGAAATACATTTTCCCCGATAATAAAAGCGTCATAGAGCAAAACACGTAATTCGGGTACTTTTACCCGTAAGCCGGGTACTTTATTGATTATCATAACGAAACGTTTCTAACAAAACCCGTAATTGGGGTACTTCTGTCCGTAAGAAAGGTACCGGCGAGCTCGATACGAGCTCCTATTTTTGCATCGTATAAAATAACAGTTCAAAATCAAGCAAATATGAAACGGATAGTAATTACAACCATGACGGTGTTTGCCTTCTTCGCTTCGGCCGTCGCACAAAACCAGAACGAGCGTGTTCCAGCAAAGGGATTCGCCATGTTCTCCGCGGAGGACACCTTCCATCCTTACGAGTTTACCCGCCATGCTATCGGCGACAACGACATTCAGATTAAAATCCTGTACGCCGGTATCTGCACAGCGACCTGCACGCCGCATGGGACGAACAGCAGGAACAGGGATTATACGCTTCTTATCCCATGATTCCGGGACATGAAATCGCCGGACGAGTGGCGAAAGTCGGCAAGAATGTCACGAAATTCAAGGTCGGCGATTTGGCAGGTGTCGGCTGCATGGTCAATGCCTGCGGTCACTGTTCCTCTTGCGAAATGCACAAGGAGCAGTTCTGCGAAAAAGGTACGACCTTTACCTACAATTCCAAAGACATCTACCACGACGGCGAAATGGCGATGGGCGGTTACTCGGACAATATTGTGGTAAGCGAGAACTTTGCTATCAAAATACCTGCAAACGCCGACCTGAAACGGGTCGCCCCGCTTCTGTGCGCAGGTGTGACCACGTGGTCACCCATCCATTTCAGCAACGTCAAGAAAGGCGACAAGGTGGCGGTTGCCGGTTACGGCGGACTGGGACACATGGCTGTTCAGTATCTGGTGGACTTGGGAGCCGATGTAACCGTGTTCGACCGCACGGAAGAGAAACGTGCCGATGCTGCCCGGATGGGTGCAACACGCTATGTGAATGTGAACAATCCTGAAGAGATGAAAGGACTTCGCAACACGTTCGATTTCATCATCAGCACCATCCTGCCAACTACGAGCCGATACAATATGTCGCCATGCTGAAAATGGGCGGCGAAATGGCTATCGTTGGGCTTCCCGACAAATCGAGCTGAATATCGCAAACATGGCTTTTCTTTCCCGGCGCAAAGTGTACGGTTCGCTTATCGGCGGCATTAAGGAGACGCAGGAGATGCTCGACTATTCGGTAGCGCACGACATCTATCCCGAAGTGGAAATCATCGAGGCGAATGCATCCGAAATAGATAAGGCTTGGCGCAATGTAGCCGACGGAAAAGTGAAGTTCCGCTATGTAATAGACATGAGTACGATAAAATAAGGGGACGTAACGATGAACGAGATAATAGAAAGAATGCGGCGCAGCGAGCGGATTACGGAAACGGATGCCGACTTTCCCCGTTTGTGCGGGAGATTGAGAACACGCGACGTCTCGTCGGAGAACTCAACACGGGCTACCATTCGCACGACGAGGTGCGGGCGCTGCTCGAACGCATCTGGGGGCAGCCGCTGGATGCCTCCGTGCGTATGTTCCCGCCGTTCTATACGGCTTTCGGCAAAACGACCCATGTGGCAAAGAGGTGTTCATCAACTTCGGTTGCACCTTCCTCGACCAAGGCGGTATCACGATTGAAGACGGCGTATTTATCGGGCCGGGAGCCAAAATCCTCACAGAAGGTCATCCCGAAGAACCCGAACTCCGTCATACGTTGCATACCGAGCCGGTCGTTATTCGCCGCAAGGCGTGGATTGGCGCGGGAGCGATGATACTTCCGGGCGTTACAGTCGGCGAGAACGCCATCGTCGCCGCCGGAGCTGTCGTGACGAAAGACGTACCCGACAACGCTATTGTCGCCGGCGTACCGGCCAAAGTATTGAGAAACATAAAACCGATTATCATGAATAAGAGTTTTACTGCGCTCCTTGCTATTGTGCTTCTGGCGGGAGCGGCCTGTCAAAGAACAAATAACGAAAAGGATATGAAAGAATTGAATTTAACCGCCGAGTGGGACAAGACATTCCCCAAAAGCGACAAAGTGAACCACAGCAAAGCAACATTCACCAACCGTTACGGCATCACGCTGGCGGCCGATATGTATGTGCCGAAAAATGTTGCCGGCAAGCTGCCCGCCATCGCCGTCTGCGGTCCTTTCGGGGCGGTCAAGGAACAGGCCGCCGGACTTTATGCCCAGACGATGGCCGAACGCGGATTTCTGACCGTCGCTTTCGACCCCTCCTACACCGGCGAGAGCAGCGGCGAACCCCGCTATGTGGTGTCGCCCGACATCAATACCGAAGATTTCTCGCTGCCGTCGATTTCCTTGCGACCAACGATAAGGTCGATTCCGAGCGGATCGGCATCATCGGTATCTGTGGCTGGGGAGGACTGGCTATCAATGCCGCAGCAGCCGACCCGCGCATCAAAGCAACCGTAGCTTCCACAATGTACGACATGAGCCGCGTGAATGCCAACGGCTATTTCGATGCCGATGACAGTGCCGAAGCACGCAATGCACTCCGCAAAAAACTCGCGGCACAACGCACGGAGGATTTCCGCAACGGATTTCCGAAGCCGGGCGGCGGCGTTCCCGACACCTTGCCTGCCGATGCCCCGCAGTTCTTCAAGGACTACCACGCCTACTACAAGACCCCGCGCGGCTATCACCCCCGCTCGCTCAACTCCAATCAGGGAGCAACGCGACGGAAGCCATCCCGTTCATCAATTTCCCATTGATGAGCCGTGCGGACGAAATCGAAAATGCCGTGCTGATCGTTCATGGCGAGAAGGCGCACTCGCACTATTTCGGTGAAGATGCGTTCAAGAGACTGAAAGGTGATAACAAGGAATTGATGATTATTCCCGGCGCAAGCATACGGACCTTTACGATAATTTAGCCGTCATTCCGTTCGACAAAATGGAGGCATTCTTTCAAACCAATCTCAAATAATAGGACAATGAAAATGTGGTTATTATCTATGATATTACCGTGTATGCTATTGACAACAAATGCTTGCAGTCCGTCAGATGAACCGATAAAGACTGAAGAACCGACGCCCGTTCCTGACCCAGAACTGGAACCGAATCCAGCCCCAACTCCGTCGGATGTCCGTGCTTTGGTGGTCTATTTCTCCTGCACGAACACGACAAAGGGCATTGCCGACCGGATTGTCGAGGCGATCGGTGCAGCGACCTGGCGCATCGAGCCCGAAACGGCTTACACGTCCGAGGATTTGAACTACAATAATTCGTCCTCCCGTGCCAACCGCGAGCAGAACGACCCGTCGGCACGCCCCGTCATCAAGGGCAAATGCGAGAATCTTGCCGATTACGATGTAGTATTTCTCGGTTATCCAATCTGGTGGGGCAAGGCTCCGAAAGTCATTTTCACCTTCCTCGAAAGCCACGACCTTACAGGCGAGACTGTCATTCCGTTTTGCACCTCGCACTCCAGCGGCATCGGGCGAGCGACACCGATCTGCATCGTCTGGCTGCCGGAACAGAATGGAAACAGGGGCGGCGGTTCAGTGGAAACGAATCGAAAGAAACAATCGAAAAATGGATTAAAAGTATGGATTTGAATTTCAACGACAATACGAATACGGGCATATTCGACCTCTCGAAAGGTACAAACGGCAATGCCCCGACAATAAAGTTAAGTAGCGGCTACGACATGCCGATAGTCGGACTGGGAACTTATACCTGCACGGGGCAACCTGTATCAATTCTGTGAAATCAGCGATAGCCTCAGGATTCCGCAAATTCGATACGGCATCCGTTTATGGCAACGAAGAGGAGGTGGGACAAGGCATCCGAGAATCGGGTATGCCGCGCGAAGAGATTTTCGTGGCGACCAAGCTCTATCCCAACCAATATTCCAATCCCGAAGCGGCTATCGAGGAATGTTTGCGAAAACTCGACATCGGGTATATCGACCTCATGCTGCTGCATCATCCCGGCACGGACGACGTGAAAGCATACAAAGCGATGGAAAAACAGGTGGCAGCAGGCAAAATCCGCTCAATCGGTGTGTCATGTTACTATGTCAAAGAGATTGACGAATTTCTGCCTAAAGTGAACATCAGGCCGGTATTGGTTCAAAATGAGGTTCACCCGTATTATCAGGACACGGAGGTAGTAGAACACCTCCATGACCTCGGCATCGTCGTCGAAGCATGGTATCCCCTCGGCGGGCGCGGACATCAAAAGGAGCTGTTGAGCGACCCGGTGCTGTCCGAAATCGCAGCCAGACACAACAAGTCGGTAGCGCAGGTCATCCTCCGATGGGACTTGCAGCGGGGCGTGGTCGTCATTCCCGGTTCGAGCAATCCCGACCATATCAAGGAGAATATCTCGATTTTCGACTTTTCGCTGACCGATGATGAAATGGCACAAATAGCCGCGCTCAATAGAAACGAGAAGCACGACTGGTATTAAAATAAAATCCCATGAAGAAAGTAAAGATAACCGTATTGCGCTCCACTTTCAACGAAGATTTTGCCCGCGACTATGGAATGCCGGGACTCCAACCATGCTCCATAATGAAAGAAGGACAGGTGTTCTATGCCGGATTGGGCAAGCCCGAAGGGTTCTGCGACGGTGCGTGGCGCACCATTCATCCATACGTGTTTGCTCTTGCCAATGGTGCGAAGCATTTCTATTTCAATGATTGGGTACGTCTGCCGGGTGTTGCAATTACATGCTGCAACGACGGTCTGCGTCCCGTCTTTTTCAAATTGGAAGCAACCGACGAGGAGTTGAATCCCCCTTTATATCAAAATAAACGAAAAAAGTATAAGACAATGAAAACAAATCTCAGTTATGACCAGTACATTCCTACCCGTATCCTTTTCGGGTCAGGACAGTTGAATAACCTTCACGCTCAGCCTATGCCGGGCAAACGGGCGTTGATCGTCATCTCCAACGGCAAGTCCACCCGCGACAACGGCTATCTCGCCCGTACCGAAGAACAACTGCATCGGGCAGGCGTGGAAACCGAAGTATTCGACGGCATCATGCCCAATCCGACGGTCGCCAACTCCGTAGCGGGAGCGAATGCCGCACGTGCGTACAATGCCGATTTTCTCGTGGCATTGGGCGGCGGCAGCGTTATGGACTGCTCGAAAGCCATTGCGTTGCTGGCAACCAACGAGGGCGATTTATGGGATTATGTAGCTATAGCTCCGGCAAGGGACAACCGATACAAAACCGCCTGTTGCCCATCATCGCCATTACGACCACCGCCGGCACGGGATCGGAAACGGACGGCTGCGGCGTCATTACCAAAGAGGAAACCAATGAAAAGGCATTTTATCATGCACCCGTCGCTTTTTCCCGCCCTCGCCATCGTCGATCCGGAGTTGATGCTTTCCGTGCCGCCTCGATTTACGGCCTTTCAGGGTTTCGATGCCCTGTTCCACAGCGTGGAGGGATTCATCGCAGCCAGTGCCAATCTCGCCAGCGATATGAACGCACACGAGGCAATCCGCAACCTCGCCCAATACTTGCCGCGTGCCGTGAAGGACGGTTCCGATTTGGAAGCCCGTACCCGTGTTGCATTCGCCAACACCCTGTCTGGAGCCGTAATGACGCTCACGCTGTTGACCAGCGAACACGGGCTGGAACACGCGCTTTCCGCCTATCATCCCAATCTGCCGCACGGAGCCGGATTGATTATGATCAGCAAGGCATATTTCAGCTATTTCGTCCGCAATCACGGCTGCGACGAGCGTTTCGTCGAATTGGCTCAGTTACTCGGTATGCCCGATGCAACACAGCCCGAAGATTTCATTACGGCACTCGTCCGCTTGCAGGAAGCCTGCGGGGTGGCGGACCTGAAAATGTCCGACTATGGTATCACGCCCGATGAGTTCGAGACTTTTATGCGTAATACGCGCGATGTAATGGGCATCATGTTCACGGGTGACAGGGTGCAGATGTCGGACGAAGACATAGTACGGATATTCGCTGAATCCTATAAATAACCGGCAATGAGTGATGAAAAGAGTATGACCCGCCGTGAAGCACTCAAAAAGATGGGTGTAGTAGCGGCAGGGATAGGACTGGGCATCGGCGGCGTAAATGCCGACGATGTGCTGGGACTATCCGAAAAAGAAGAAAAGCATAGAAAGATGAAAGTGTTGGCAATCAATGGCAGTTCACGCAAGGACGGCAATACGGCGGATATGCTGAACCTTGTATTGGGCGAGCTGGAAAAAGAGGGATACGAAACGGAACACATACAGTTGGCAGGCAACACCATCAATCCATGCAAAGCCTGTTTCGCCTGTGCAGGAAAGAAGAATTGCGTGTTCGGTGATGATATTTTTCAGGAACTCTACCGGAAAAATGACCGAGGCCGATGCCATTATCCTCGGTTCTTCAACCTACTCGGCTGATGTTTCATCCACGCTGAAAGCGGTTATCGAGCGTGCCAGCGTAGTGAGCGACACCAATCCGGGAATGTTCCGGCACAAAGTAGGCGGTGCGGTTGCCGTTGCCAGGCGTGCCGGAGCCATGAACACCATCGACACGATCAACCATTTCTTTCTCAACAAGGAGATGTTCGTCGCGGGTTCAACCTATTGGAACATCGCCTATGGGCGTCTGCCTGGCGAAGCCATGAAAGACGAGGAAGCGTCGCCAATATGAAGAACCTCGGACAGAATATCGCGTGGATTCTAAACAAAATAAAATAGATGCATCTGCCAAAAATATAAACAAGTAAAATGACATGAAAGAACAAAGTAAAAAGTCTTCTCTTTTTTTGAAGAGAAGCAACACCGAACCCACTTCACTACCGAGCAGGATGTAGCAGAGGAATTGTTTGAATTACTTTCCGAAGCGAGAGAACTCTATCTTCAGGATGTGATTGTGGATGGCAAGCGGTATAGTCGCTATGTGGATGACTTCATAAACAGTCACCGGTACATCAACTGCAACAGTGCAATTTGCCGGAACTGCCACGAGATGAACATCCACATCGTCAAGGGACTGCTGACCGAATGCACCCACCTTGTCCAGCCTCTTTTTGCAGCATCCGACTTCTCCTTTGAGAAATGTATGGAGTTGCAAAGGAGGTATGACCGCTCGGAACCGTTGCCGGTATCTACCAAGCATCATACCGATGGCTTTATAAAAGCTCCGCTGCTTTCTTTCGACTGCAACTTCACCCAAGACAGATGACAGGTATTGTGTCTTGTGCCAATACTTATCATCTGTTTTGCGTTTCAGAAGTTTGCACCGAGATATGGAAGCTCTCTTTTCCTGCAAGAAGGGCTTTCATATCCGGGTGAATAATCTTCGTCATGTAGTTATCCTTTTTGATGCGCTACTCGAAAACTCCTTCATTCAATCCCGTTGCAGTCTGTCCTCGACAAAGGGCGGTTCCTGCAATCCAAAGATGGCGCACGATTCATTACTGCTTCCAATCTTTCATCGGCACTTCTGCCGTCAGAAACAACAAAACATCGGTCATCTGCGGAATAAAAAGAATCATCAAGGAATTGGTATTATAAAGCGATAATCTCCCGCAAAATGGAAAAAGCACTGTGTTTGGTCAAACCATACATAGTGCTTTTCCATGCCTTATGAAACTAATTAGATTGGAATATTTGGCTGTGAAAAAGCAAGAAAGAGGAAAGGACGGTTTGAATATCCGTTTCAAGAATTGAAAAGGTCGTCCATCTTGACTTCGCTATGAACGATACTCTTATGCTTGCCATTCACCATGCCGTATGTCGTAACGAATGTAATTACAAGTGCTTTCTTATTCTTTGTCGCCAAGCATAACAGTCCGGTACGTTCTCTGAGTTTCGACTCATAACTGTCGGTGATGCCGTACAGGTCAGTACTGAATTTCATTTCGCACAAGTGGATTATGCGGTCGGCACGTTCGATAATCAAGTCGATTTGAAACCCCGGAATCCCGTTTTCGGAATCGGTCTTGCTTCTCCATGTGGAAACAGATGTTCCTACTCCTGCAATTCTCAATGCGATTTTAATCTGTTTGTGGTGACTCAAACAGACCAGCTCAAAACTAAGTCCCATCCACGATAGAAACACTGCGTGAGTCGATATTATTGCTCCACCATCTTTCGTCTTTCGTATTGTTGGGTTCTATGAACTTGTAATAAAATAGTGTGAAAAAGTCTGTCAATCTGAACAAACAGTTACGGGTCTTGTTGCCATACTGCGATTGCCGCGTAATAAAATCGCAGCGTTAGAGATTTTTCAAGATTTACACTCATTTCATGTACATTGTCGTTCAGGCTGGCAAGTTCTTTTATATTCAAACTGAGTAGCCGATTTTCTTCCTCTATATATTCATTCTTGGGATTGGATTTTATGGATTCCGCTTCATTCATTTCTGCGGAAGAATCAAATTCCTTTTCTATGTCGCTTTATCGTTTTAATCCGTTTTTCAGTTTCTTTCCCAATAAGCGACTGGCAGCACGGGCGCATCTGCGAAATCGTCTTCGTCTTTATCTCTCCACGGTAAATCGCTTTGGGGACCTCCACCACCGCCTCCGGTTGCAACATTTGGCGTTTCAAGTAGTCCGACAAAAATAGCTACTGCCATATCGGTAAGTTCCTGACTGTTGGCGACAATTCTGTAATCAAATTCGTCATTGAAACAGTCAAGCACTCTTTCTGGAATATAGAAATGATGTTCCTGATTTTCATGATTAAGCGTATAAGAAACCATTCCCGGACGGTAAGTATTATATTGGGTATAATTAGCATACACCGATGGTTTAGGTGTTTGCTCTGTTTTAGTTTCCTTAGCTTATTGCTAAAAGTGTCAACTCTTGACTGATAATGCAATTTCGCCCATGTTTTAGGAAGTTTCGAAATCATCAGGTTACGGGCTACTCCCAATTCAGAAGCCTTGTATTTGGTGTTCCCATTCACAAGTGCATAACCTCGGAGAATACCGTTTCCGTCTTTTCTTTCATGTACCGTATAACCTTTCTGTATAAGGGAATCTTTATACTCTTCCCATGACCATGATTGCATTGATTTCAGTGCATTCATGCAGTCACGATTCACTTGGTGAATATTGGAATTTCTGACTTGTGCTGCCGTTGTCCAACCTCGTTTTTTTGCCACTCGCTCGGCTGCACGTTGCGCACGAAGATGAATGTTTATGATCGTTGTTGATATTGCCGTCTTCATCTATACGGCAAACCGCAGCATGAAGATGTGGAACACCGCCTTCGGATTCTGTATGTAGCCAAACCGTATATTTGCTGTTAGCCAAATGGGTCAGACAAGAGCGGACTTTTCCATCCTTGCCGATAATCACTTGTTTGTCAAACTCCGCAACGAAATCCTGCCAGAGTTGTTGCCAGTCTTCTGTGTCAAAGAACCGGGTATGTTCAGCGGATGGACTTAGCTCAATTCTGATGACTGAGTTCTTTATCGGCCGGAAGCGTGATAAGGTCAGTTGCATGGAGTTCCATATACCCATAGCGTCCGGTTGCGATGGCAGCAGATTGTCCAATATCCGATGGATTTTTTCCGGGTGCTTTTTGTGCTGTGATTCGCCGGTAATGTAACGGATGGCGTTTATGCCGTGCGATATTGCTTTCGCTTTTGCAATCATATTTCTTCTGATTTATCGTTGGACGGTAATCTTATTCTGTTCGTTTACGGTATTCTAGAAATTGGCAGACGCTTTCGGCTACATTGCCAAAGTTCTTTGAGCCAACCGACCATGAACGGAATCTGATTGAACATTGCCATGCGTTGCTTTGTGGACATTCCGTGAAGTGCAGAGGTGTATTTTACAAGGTCAGACCGGCAATCGTCCAGATTCTGCAACAGTGCCGCTTCCTCTTTCGTAAGCCTTGCTTTGGGGTGATAATTGTATGCACGGGCAAGCAAGTAATCGCTTACCGTCATACCGCATTGCACAGCCTGTGATTTTATATACTCCTTTTGACTAGGAGTGACTTTCGCTCCGATAAAGACGCTTCTTGTCTCACTGGTGGTTGTCGATGAATTTTCAATATTTTCTTTCATGCGAATTATTTTTATAATAGTGAATAGGTGCGAGCTTGCGAGTACCGCACCGGCGAAGTATCAGAGCAGGCAAGAGCGCAATGTACAACCGCAACGCAGTGAGGTTATACCTTGGCATATCTTGCAACAGATACCTGTTGATGCTGCTTGACAAGCCATGTCGGGCACACGGAATCGGCAGACGGATCGGAAACAGCAATTGATATTTTCCTCTAAAAGAGGGGAGAGAATGAATACCTCATGCTGCACTCCTGACTACTTTGCTTATTCCTATATGTACGCCCCGACAATAAAGTAAAGCCAATCTCAATAATGATAGTCCGGGTTGAAACGATACTCCTTACCGTCCTTTATCACCATCCGTTTGTTGCCTAGAAAGGTGGCGACTTTGACCGCCTTGTTGTGACCGAGTTTTACGCCCTGCAATCCATATCCTTTTTTTCAGCCGCTCCAGATATCCGTCATAACTGCTGATATTACCATCGGTAAAAACGGCATCCAACGCAGCCCGATGTACACTCTCCGAAATCTCCTTGTACGGATCGAACGGTTCTTTGGCTGGTCGGCCGACAACCTTTGCTTTGGGCAGGTAGGATTCCACCAGTTCGGGCAAGGCATCTTCGTTGATGCGGAAAGCGAACGGTTCAAATTCCCGGTCACGGATATGTACAGCTTCAACCACGCTTATGGTCTTATCATCTTTGTCCACTTCCACCTGCATGATGGTTTCCGCCTTGTTGTTGAGTTCCGTGCCGATGTGTCCACGTGCGTTTTTCATCATTCTTGTTCTGGTGGAGGATGGTATGGATATGAATCTGCCTGTCATCCGTCCACTGCATGAGTTTTGAAATAATATCGGTGGATTCTCCGGGAGAATTGATATCATAAAGGAAATCCCGAATGCCATCTATGATCACCAATCCCAAATCGGGAATTGTGCCGATGGCGTGTTCGACTATTGCCAAGCGCATTTTAGGGGAATACTTACGCAGAGCCAGCATAACCAGATTGTCCGGCTCTTTGTCTTCCGGCAAGTTCGCCAAACGTAAAATGCGCTTTAACACGTTCTGACAATGATACCGCCCTTGTTCCGTGTCAATGTATAACACCTTTCGTTTGTCCTCGGGGAATATAGACCGATAATGAAGAATGGTGCTGTTGGTCAATGCCGATGCGACAATGGCCGAGACATTGAACGTTTTCTTGCTTTTAGCCTTTCCGATGGAAGCACTGAAGTTGCCCAATATTCCGATTGTTGCATCATCTACCATCAGCACCACAGGGGAGTGCCCGTATGCACTTGTTACGCTCACGGCAGACTCCTCCATGCATATTGCCAGTTCCTCGATGGAAAGAATTGGATTGTCTGTCTTTTCCATAGCCTACCAGTTTTTAGGGTTCGGTTTACGGCGATGGGAAGCGAGCATGGCTTCATTCTCGTCCTCGAAACTTTGCGGAGCCGGAGTCTTTCGTGAAGATTCAAGCCATTTGTCCAATTCATCCCGATAGATGTATAGATGCTTGCCTTGCTTTATAACCGGAATATCGTCCTTTTTTACCTTGTAGTAAAAGGTCGATAACGGCATTTTCAGATAAGCGCAAGCCTCCTGCACGGTCATCGGAACGTGCGTATTCTCTTTGACTTCGTTCTGCCGGGAAAGTTTCTCCGTCAGAAGATTTTCCATACTTGCGATTCGGTTGCACAGTTCTCCTACCACAGTCGGCAGGTCATTGAAAGTCAGTTGGTCTTTTTCCATATTAAAACTCTTTTAATCGTTCAACATGCTGCGAACCAACTCAATGAAATCTTGCAGAACAATACAGACCAGATTAATTATTCCGTCTGCATACGTTTTTTATTGTGAGTCGTTATTGTCTGTGTCCAGATGGAAGCGAAAATCTCCCTTGTCAGGTACGTCAATGGGAATTTGGCTTGTAACAGTGTCCCGTAAATTAAGTCTGAGGTATTCATGAGTGGCATTTACGAGTTCATGTGGAAACGAAGCCTTTATGAATTCCGCTCTTTTTACCAAAGGCACATTCAAGCGTTCTCCGACATTCCATGCCAGATGGCGGAGCCCCGGCGACCTCAGCGGATTGTCTATATTGGAGCGAATCGGCTTATATAAATCGGGGTGGTCACAAGCCATATATTCAATATTGGCAATCAGTGTGGCAATAGCTTCCTTAGAGAGATAAGGGGCAGTTTTGATTGTCACATATTCACGAATGGCATCCATGATTTTCACTTGTCTTTCGGCCTCTTTCTTTTTGAGGTTCTCCAACATCGCATCGTAATTGTCTAAAATAGATGGCTGTTCAATAACTTGAATTTCAGTTGTACAATCGGCTTTTATCTCGGTGTCGGATTCAAGAACGATTGGAGATTGCCGGGCAAAAGGCAAATTGATTGAATACTTCGTTATCCATTTATAGAAAGATCGTTGTAACAGACCGCATAATAAAATTGTTGTCACAAGTTCGAGTATTACTGGAGTCATTATCTTCATGACATCGATGTCGTGATAAGCGGAAAGATAAGTGTCTGTCGCTGTATAGGTGATTACCGACAACGCAAGAACGAAACTTATCCTTTTAGTACGAATTTGAGTTTTATTTGTCATATACTGTAAATGTTTGGAATGATTATGCGGCAAAGTTTATGTGCCGTATTCCAGACACTTACAATTGGTGATGATAAATCATTCAATTTTGATGAAAATAACGATATAGTATGATTTAGACTAAAAATCATACTATATCCGTATAAATGGGGAGAAAAACCGTTGTCAGTCTTTCCTTATCAAAGTGATTTTATTGCTGGCTTCACGCTTGTTACTGTCCACGACTTTCATGTAACGCATAGTCGTGGTAATGCTTTTGTGTGCCATTATGCTTTGTATGGTACGGACGTCTGTACCGGCAGCCCCCTGAAGGTTGCGAATGTTCTCCGATATGAATGGAATGTTATGTTTTTGGTTATTCCGGCAGAACGAATCCACTCTTTCATGGGTGCTTGTGTCCAACTGCGCATAAGCCCTTGAACACCAGACCTTTCTTCTCGGAACTGTATCCTATCAGCCCTAACGCCTCCTCGCTGATGGGAATGATGTCTTCCGTTTTGTTCTTCTGCGTAATGATATGTACGCATTTCCCTCCGGCAGAATAATCTACGATGTCTTCCCAACATAGGGCGAGAATATCACTGATGCGCAAGCTGGTCATACAGGAAAACAGCGATGCGATTTTCACGATAGGCTTTTTACACGGCGTTTCTGCTAACTGGTATAACTCTTCGACGGACAAGGCCTCTTTCATGGTGTCTTCTGTCTCAATCTTTTCCAAGAAATCATTGACATTGGTCTTTATCATCCCATTGCGATAGAGTATTTTCAAGAATCCTCTGAAAGTGGACCAATATCCCGATGCGGAGTTTCGTGTGATACGTCCGTTGCGCCTTAGTTTCTTGGCACTCAACAGGTATTCCCGAAGCTTGTTACATAGGTCGATGTCAATCTCCTCAAAAGTACATTTGCCATGTACGAAGTTGCTGAAATGGAGATAGACGAACTCCCATTTCTGGTCGTGTTTGCGGAGTTGCTTGCGGTAGTATTCCAAGAAATCCGCTTTGAGTTTGTACTTGTCGAAGAATCATACCGTTCATTAACGACAGATTCAAAGCGGCGGCAACGAATAGCCTCGGCTTTCTCGGTCATCGCTTCGTTGAAACTCTGTTCACGCTTGTTTTTCGGATTGGCGTAGATATAAATGCCAAGCGATTCATGACGGATAACTTTCATCGTTTCCTTGTCTCGATACCCCGGATAATAATCCAGATAAAAAGACAACATCCTGCCTTTTAGCGGACGTGTCCTTAATGTTACTGTTTTGCATTCATGCATAGTGGTATATTTTTGATTATTACTAATTCGCTGGCAAAACTCTATCATGTAGTCATGCAGATGATTTTCAGCAGATATTAATTTTAGAATAATTTGCGGATAGCCATAAAATAGCTGCCAATAGGGTTATTTACGGACACCCATCACCCGGTCAAACTCTACTTTCAAGAACCTGACGAACCGTCCGTTCTTCTCCCGGTTGATTTGGTGGAATTGCAGAATGCCGTAAACCGAGTCTCGGGACAGCTTGAATTTTTCCATCGCCTCCTTGACGGTGTAGTATTCAGCCTTACTTTCTTGTTCCGATGTCTTCGACAGGTCGAAATGCAGTTTGGAGTAGTATATCTGACCGTGCTCTTTCTTGGATGGAATATTATTCCGGTACACTTGTGAACGGATGGCGACACGTGTCATGCCGTACTTTTCTTGAATCTCTTCGGGAGTGTACCATTCGGTCAGGTCGGAATCCACCTCGTATTTGGCAAAGGCGGCATCGATATGCTTCTTGCTGTAATAATTGAACTGGCGTATTCTCACCTTTGGCACTTTGTGCTGCCGTGTGTAAGTCCATACCCATTTGGCATTGACCTTGTATTTCTCTGCAATCTCTTCGGCAGTATAATATTCGGAGATGTCGAAATCGTTTTTAGCTACTAACCTCTCGTATGGTTTACTTTTGAGCATTAGTTCAATATCGGCACGCCTTACCAATGACATCCTTCCGCTAATTCGGGATGCCCTAAGTTTGTCCTCTTTAACTAACTTATAAATGTATTGACGGCTTACTCCCATCAATCGGGCTGCCTGAGAGAAAGTGAAATACTCCTGTTTCTCCAAACTGGAGCGCAACTCCTGCATTTCCTGCATGTGGCGCAATTCCATTTTGCGCTCTTTGATACGATGTTTGTAACCTCGCTTCGAGCATTGAGGGCTACAATAGCAAGTCGTTGTTTTCTGTGCGATGAACGGTTTTCCGCACCATTGACAAATTCTTTTTACTTCCATATTTTCGAGTCATTTTCTACGTTTTTTAATTTCCCTTTTTGTCAACACATGTAAACCACTGTCAACACACGTCAACTAATGCGTCACTGTGACATTCGGGCTAACCGTGAATTTCCGTTGCGGTAGAAATATGATAGAAAAATATGGATAAAATCCGTTACCTCCAAATACGGACTGGAAAGTGTTAAAATAGAAAAGTCGCTGAAATACAGCGACTTTATTCTAAATGGTTATGGTTACTTATGGCTGTTTCCAAGCCATCACTTGCCGATGCAAAAATGTTGAAATATATTTTGTAGCACCATATCATTCGTCACCTCCCCCGCGATGTCGCTCAAATGGAAGATGCACTCCCTGATGTCCTGGGCCACGAAGTCTCCTGAAAGATTGTTTGCCAATCCCTGTTGTACGCGTCCGATGGCTTCTAAAGCATGCGTAAGGGCTTCGTAATGGCGGGCATTGGTCACTATCACGTCGTTTTGGGTTATCGTAGGCAGATTGGCGGCGGCTATAAGTTTCTTCTGAAGCACATCCGTATTTTGCCTTTTCTTGGCGGAAATAAAAATACATTCGGCGTCAGGAATGATGGAAGAGGCCGCAGACAGCACCTCACCAGAATGAGCCGTGCCCAACAAATCCGCTTTGTTGAATACCAATATCAAATGCTTTCTTTCCAGGCGCGGAAGTATCTGCCCCGATAGCTGATTCATTTGCGACGTTGCGTCCGTTGCATCAATCATCCAAAGCACGATCTCCGCTTGTTCCAGTTTTTGGAACGTGCGCTCTATGCCCAGACTCTCAATCGTATCATTGGTTTCGCGGATACCTGCCGTGTCAATGAAACGGAAAGTAATACCGCCGATATTGGTCGTATCTTCAATCACGTCGCGAGTAGTGCCGTGAATGTCGCTCACGATAGCCTTGTCCTCGTTCAGCAATACATTGAGGAGCGTTGATTTCCCGGCATTCGTTTCGCCGATGATGGCTACCGGTACGCCGTTTTTGATCGCATTTCCTACGCTGAACGAATGTACCAGTCGGGAAATGACCCCCTCGATATGATCCGCCAATCGGCAAAGCTCCGTTCTGTCCGCAAACTCCAACTCCTCATGGTCGCTGAAATCCAGTTCCAGCTCAATCAGTGAAGTGAAGTGTAGCAACTGGTTGCGTAGATCCGTAAGCTCCTTGCTGAATCCGCCACGCATCTGGCTCATGGCAAGGCGGTGGGTGGCGGCAGATGAAGAAGCAATCAGGTCCGCCACGCTTCGGCCTGGCTCAAATCCATCTTGCCATTGAGAAAGGCGCGTTGCGTGTATTCTCCCGGTCCCGCCAGGCGGCAACCGTGCTTGATGAGCAATTGCAAAACCTGTTGCAAGATATAGCTCGAACCGTGGCAGGTGATCTCCGTACTATCTTCGCCCGTGTAAGAGTGCGGGGCGCGAAACAGGCTGACAAGAACCTCGTCGATGATTTCCTCTCCATCGTGTATCTTCCCGAAAGTCAGTGTATAAGGTTTGCAATCCGCCAGCGTTTTACCGGATTTTGCCGGGGTGAAAATGCGGCTGGTGATACGAATGGCGTCCGCTCCTGAGACGCGAATGCTTCCGATTGCTCCTCCTTGGGCCGTGGCAATGGCACAGATGGTATCCTGATTCATCATAAAAATTGTTATTTGAGTTGCAAAGATAGCCTTTTGGGGTAAAAAAAAGAACACGATTGTATATTACTTACTCTTTTTTATTACATTTGCTCAATTTTCGTAGCCTTTACATGATACACTTTGTTATTATGGCGCAAGACAAAATAAAATGCATGATTCCGCTTCTCATACTACCGAGAAAGACGAGAACACGGAACTACTGAAAGAGAAATTATTGAAGGTCAACTCCGTTCTGGCTGCCCATCAAATTGCTCTCTGGGAGATAAATATCAATACCCTGGAGTGCACTTTCACTCAGGAATATTTCGAAAGTTTAGGCTTGGATAAAGTCGGCATCCGTTATCAGAATTTGGAAGAGTTCTGTAGCTTTGTGCATCCCGATGATAAGCATTTGGTGTCGTTGGAGGCTTTCAAAAGAAATTGGATGGCTTTGATGAGTCCAATGTCTTACGGGTGCGTTGCATAGGCACGCATGGCGAAATAGTCTGGTTGGAGGACCATCTCTTATCTGTAGAGAAAGATAAAAGTGGAAATCCGGAAAGGCTCTTATGCTATACCGTGAACGTCACCGGGCAGTGCGAACGCGAAGCACACATATCGCGCGTGGAAGAGCGAAACCGGAAGATAATACAGGCATTGCCTGAATTTATATTTATTTTGGATCAGGATTTCTTCATCACCGACGTGTTAATGTCTTCTGACACCATTTTGCTCCATCCCGTTGAACAGCTACGGGGAGCGGACGGGCGCACCATCTATTCTCCCGAAGTCAGCGACCTGTTTCTACGAACATACGTCAATGCCTCGAAGACGGGGAGTTGAAGGAGATAGAGTATCCCCTGGATGTGGATGATTGCGAAAGGCATTATTTCCAGGCACGCATCGCTCCGTTCGAAGATAATAAAGTGATGGCATTGATACACGATATCGGTGACAGGGTGCAACGCTCCAATGAACTCATCGAGGCGAAGCAACGGGCAGAAGAGGCCGACCGCATGAAATCGGTGTTCCTGGCCAATATGAGCCACGAAATCCGCACTCCTTTGAATGCTATCGTGGGATTCTCTGAAATCATAGCTTTGACGGAAGATGAAGTGGAGAAAGCCGAATACCTGAACATCATCCAGAAGAATAGCAACCTGTTGTTGCAACTCATAAATGACATTCTGGACCTTTCCCGCATCGAGTCGGGAAAATCGGAAATGAACTTCCAGTTGGTCGAAATGACCGGACTGATTGACGAAGTGGAGAAAGTGCATCGCCTGAAAATGAAAACGGGCATCCGACTGAATGTGATGCGTCCCGATGAGGAAATCTGGATTATGGTGGACCGGAACAGGATTACGCAAGTGCTGTTCAACTTCCTCTCCAATGCCATTAAGAATACCCATGAAGGGGCCATCACCCTGGGGTTGGAGGTCTGTGGAGAATGGTTGAAGGTGTATGTAACGGATACCGGTTGCGGCATTGCGAAGGAGAAATTGCCCTTGATTTTCAACCGTTTTGAAAAGCTGAACGATTTTGTTCAGGCACGGGTCTGGGGCTTCCCATCTGCCAGAGCATCGTGGAGAGATTGGGAGGAAAGATTTCCGTAGAGTCCGAAGTAGGAGTGGGGAGCACTTTCGTGATGACCCTTCCTTACCGCCAGTTTGTATTGGGAGCGGATGGTGAACCTGTTGAAATCAATGCCCACGTAGAGCGAAGATCAGACGGCAGGAAGAAAATTCTGATAGCCGAAGATACGGAGTCTAACTTTATGCAGATAAACATTTTGCTGAAGAAGGACTACACCATTTCGTGGGTTACCAATGGCGAAGAGGCCGTAAATAGTTTCTTGCGCGAGCGTCCCGACCTGATATTGATGGACATCCGCATGCCGGTGATGAACGGTATTCAGGCTACGGAAAAGATACGTACCATCGACATCGATTTGCCTATCGTTGCGGTGACGGCCAATGCTTTCCTGATAGAACAACAACAAGCATTAGCCGCCGGATGCAATGATATTATTGCCAAACCATATACTTACGAAAGATTGAAGGAAACAATCATCAAGTATATTTGAGTGGGTGTTTCTTAGATTCTGTCCAGTACGGTTTTTATCAAAGTGTCAATCGTATTCTTGTAGCCCGTATTGGCTTCTTTAATCAACCGGTTGGCTATGACCATGCATACCGTGGTCGCCTTGTGTCCCATCAGGCGGCTCAAACCGGCCAGTGCGGAGCTTTCCATCTCGAAGTTCGTAATGCGATAGCCATTGTATTCAAAGTTCTCGATCTTTTCATTTTGCTTCGGGTCGGCCAGCGGAATGCGTAGTTCGCGTCCTTGCGGGCCAAAGAAACCACCGGCGGCAATCGTTACACCGCGTACCATATCGTCTCCGGCAATGCGCTCTATCAGTTCGGCATTGGCGTCGATCACGTACGGAGCAGGTGCGCACATATTCCCCGACCATCCCATGTGGTTCAGGAATGCACGTTCAAATGGCAGGTCGCACACTTCATTGCGCCCTGAATAGAAGTTCAGCAGGCCATCGAAACCAATGGACTTTTGCGAGCAGATAAATGTACCTACGGGCGTATTCGGTTGCAAACCGCCACAAGTACCGATGCGTACCAGTTCTAACTGGCGAAGTTGGGGCTTTTCTTCACGTGTGTTGAAGTCGATGTTGGCCAAGCGTCCAGTTCGTTCATCACAATATCGATGTTGTCGCAACCAATACCCGTAGAAACCACCGTGATGCGTTTGCCCTTGTAAGTACCTGTAATGGTTTTGAACTCGCGGCTTTCCACTTCACATTCTTTATTCTCAAGGTGTGAGCCTACCAGTGCCACTCTGCCCGGGTCGCCCACCAGGATTACTTTGTCTGCCAGCCACTCAGGCTTTACGTGCAGATGAAAAACTGAACCGTCATCATTGATAATAAGTTCGGAAGATGCAAAATACTTTTTCATATTCTGGATTTTTTGGTTGATACGTTTTATAAATAGAAAACGCCGGAACGGGATTACTGTTCACCGGTTCCGACGTTTTTCTGGGGCAATAATTCTACCGGTTATTTACTCAACGGCTGGTTTGAGTTGTTTCCCGATGGTTTGGCTATGGTTTCGCGCATGGAAGTATCAGCTTCGATGTTCTTCATCCGATAATAATCCATGATGCCCAGGTTGCCGTTACGGAATGCTTCTGCCATGGCCTTAGGTACTTCGGCTTCCGCTCGATCACCTTGGCGCGTGCTTCCTGAGCTTTCGCTTCATTTCCTGTTCGCTGGCCACGGCCATTGCACGGCGTTCCTCAGCTTTGGCCTGGGCGATATTCTTGTCGGCATTTGCCTGGTCTATCTGCAAAGCCGCACCGATGTTCTTACCTATATCGATATCAGCGATATCAATGGACAGGATTTCGAAAGCGTACCGGCATCCAGACCTTTGCGGAGCACAAGTTTGGAGATTGAATCCGGGTTTTCCAATACTGACTTGTGGTTTTCGGACGAACCGATGGAAGATACGATACCTTCGCCTACACGGGCCAGGATAGTGTCTTCACCGGCACCACCCACCAACTGGCGGATATTGGCGCGTACCGTTACACGGGCTTTGGCTATCAACTGGATACCATCTTTTGCTACGGCGGTCACCGGAGGAGTATCGATCACCTTCGGGTTTACCGACATCTGAACGGCTTCGAACACATCACGTCCGGCAAGGTCGATTGCGGTAGCCATCTGGAAGGATAATTCAATATTAGCTTTAGAGGCGGATACCAAGGCGTGTACCACTCTTTCTACGTGTCCACCAGCCAGGTAGTGAGCTTCCAGCTCGTCGCGGGTAATGTTGCTCAATCCGGCTTTGTGTGCTTCAATCATACCCGGTACAATGATGTAGGGAGGTACGTTACGGATACGCATTAAAAACAATTGCACCAATGAATCCTGACTCCCGAAACTTTGGCGGACAACCATAGGAAGAAAGGAACATAGTGAAGAACAGTACGATGAAGATAATGCCTCCTATCACAAGAAAGGCAGTTAGGTACATAGTGTCTACGTTCATGATTTATAAGATATTAAGTGTGAATATTAGTCTTTTTTCTTTTCTACCATGATAACGCCGTCCGTAATACGGTTTACAATGATAGGGGTTTTTTCATTCAGAAATCCGTCCATGGATTTCACTTCCACGATGTTGCCGTCTATTTCGGCATTGCCGATCAGTGCAGGCGTGTAATGGCCACACCCGTATCGCCTACTTTTACTTGATCCGCGGCCGTACGGTCCACCTTCGATGTGATATTCTTCTTCAACGCCACTTTATCCAAGGTCTTGGAGCGCATGAAGAGTATCAATGAGCCTATGCAGGCTATTGCCGATACACCGAGCGTGATGAAACCAGCCGTTGTACCCAGATAGGCAAAGGCATAGTAGTTGGCATAGATCATGCAAGCTCCGGCCAGAATTCCGGCTATGCTGATGCCCGGGATGACGAACAGTTCTACCAAGAACAGGATAACTGCCGCAACAATGAGTACAATGATGATAAGTATGTCCATAGTTTTCTATTTAAAGGATTGTTTTTCTGTATTACGCACTTCAATGGCGGCCTTCTCCAATTCACCTGATAATTGTTGTATCTGCTTTTCCAGGTCGAGTATGGCGGGAGCAGTTTGGCTTTATCGCTTTCCTTGGCACGGGAGTACAAGGAACGTTGCTCTTCCAACTTGTTTTGCTGCTGTCTGAAGCTTTTCTCCAATTGGCGGTATTTGCTGAATAAGCTCTTGGCCTGAGGAGATTTAAAATCACTCCATTGATAATACGTAGTGTGGTCATCAATTACAAATTCAAGTCATAGCTCCGTTCGGCTTGTGGCTTTTCACTGATAGCGGCTTGCAGACGGCGTTTGGCGTCAGAGACTGTATTTTGATCTACCATGTATCTTTCAGGGAGTGAATTTGAGCAAGTCGGACAACTTTTTTCTTGTCCATAGCTTCGTAGTTATACACCCGTTTGGAAGAGTTGGGAATAAATACGTAAATACATACTTTCCCTTCCGGCTGGTAGCGGTCGGAAGCAAACCATCCGAGGTTATTAAACTCGTCGATGGCAAACATATAGTCGTTATAGGGAGAATTGAATGGCATGCCACATTCTCCGGAGTCAGATAAGTATTGGTATTCGTATTGTAGCGGGTAACGAATATGTCATATCCACCTATTGAATTCTCACCGTCGGCGGCATAGTAGATAGTTGCACCATCCGTCAATACGTACGGATAATTAGCGTTGATGGAGTCGTTGATGCTACCGGGCAATAGGCTGCCTTTACTCCATTCGCCTTGCATCTTGTTGCGGGCAAGGATGCTGAGTTTGCCATCAGGCTGGCGTTCACCGTAATAAATCTTATTACCGAGTTCAGTTTCGTATACAGTAGCTTCTATTTCTTCTTTATTCTGGAAGAAATCGTTGTACGTGAATAATTTACCGGATTCCGGACTGATTTTATAAGCTTCCAAAAAGCGGTCTTTATCCACTACGATACTATCGATAATGCACACTTCTTCAATACCTTTCAGCATGCGGAGATTGGTCTTGCTCTTTTCCAGAAGTTTTTCAGCTTCTGCGGTAGACCTTTTTCGTTTGGAAAGATCACTGATATACTCTTCGTAACACTTGATGGCATCTTCAAAACGATACAGGTCGTTATAATTTCGTGCCAGATACAGTTGTCCGCTGGGGATACGTTTCTTAACGGCTGTTTCCAGGTATTTCAGGCTACGTCAGGTTCTCCTGTTTCCAAGCAGCATACACCGTACCATAAATTATAATTTCCGTTTGCCGGTTGTGTCCTGACGAATTTTTTGAAAACGGGTTTGGCTTTCTCGTACTGCCCCTTGTTGTAAAAAGCTTTAGCTTGTTCCAACGTCTGTGCCGATGCACCGAACTAATACGAGACAAAATAGAAGGAGTAAAATATATCTCTTTTCAATGCTAGTTATCCAACTTACAAATTCGAATGTTCAAAAATACAAATTAAATCGGGAATAATGCTGCCTTTCCGTTATTCTATTATGTTAATTCTTCTTTAAATCATTCTTTTCTCTTACTTTTGCAGGACAAAGAGTAAAAGAGCTATAAGCTACATGAGCTACGAGCTACAAGTAGTTGCGTAACGTCCGCATGGGACTTGTAGCTCTTAGCTTGTAACTCGTAGCTTTGAATTATTATGGCGCAATTACTGAAGAAGAGAAGACCATCCGCCGCATAGAAAAGCG
>ENA-OQAA01000431-OQAA01000431.1-human-gut-metagenome-genome-assembly--contig:-NODE-431-length-29224-cov-11.455408_pt1 | contig 29224 bp, 33 predicted proteins | sample MGYA00242489_ERZ504515 | MGnify/ENA primary metagenome ERZ504515 (study PRJEB26092, sample SAMD00036237) | human gut metagenome | host: Homo sapiens | study: EMG produced TPA metagenomics assembly of... | reverse complement strand
AGCCATCTGCTCGACGACCTGGCAGACCTCACCAACTCGTTCTACTTCATCGAGGCCGGCACGCTCGTGGAAAAGATCAAGTCGTCCTCGCAGACGCTCAAGCAGGAATACCTCGATACATACGAGGAAGGTGAATGACATGAAACTATTTGAACAGCTGAAGTCCAACGCGTCGCGCATGGCTGTCTACGCCATCCTCGTGGCAACGGCTTTATGCGGAATCGCGGCACCCGTCTATGCGCTCAACGGAGAGAAAGGCGATGTCGAACCCGCGTACATGGCTTCGACGGTTAAAGACCGGTACAAAGCCTTCTCTGGAGACACGTTTTACGTAGCAGAGTACGACACGACCTACCGTCAGCTTCGCTACAACAAGGGCTACGACTATCTAGGCGCAGAGGCAATCAGCTATACGTCGGGTTGGTACCGCTCCAACTATGGACACATAACCCAGTTCAAGTGTAACTACCGTGTGTACAACTAAAGCAACCGGCCGGGACGAGGGGTGACGCAAAAGCGTCGCCCCCGTTTTTAACCATGCCAGCTGAACCTAGTTCAGTTTGGCTGATTTCCGATCTCAGCCGAACACATTGAGCGGAAAGGCCGTTCCCGCAGTCAGTCGAACGTCCCCGGGGCCCTTCTCAGGCCCCGGGGACGGCATTTTCCCAGTTGAAGGAACGGTGGAGATGTGTTTCGATGGGTCAGATTCGTGTCGTTCCGAAAAGACCGTGAACCTTTTGTGGGACGCGCGGCGCCGTGGTACCATAGCCGAGTTTGTTGTCTTGGTCGGAAACCAAGACGCCTTATGCGCTGATCGGTAACCAGCGCCTGACCAATAAGGAGTCCTACCATGAAGCAGGGTATCCATCCCCAGTATGTCGAGTGCACGGTGACGTGCTCCTGCGGCAACACCTTCAAGACGCACGCTACCGTGTCCGAGATGAAGGTCGAGCTTTGCAACGAGTGCCACCCGTTCTACACCGGCCAGCAGAAGTTCGTCGACACCGGTGGACGCGTCCAGCGCTTCGCCGACAAGTTCGGTGGCGCCGCTGCCGCCCAGCTCAAGAAGGCTGAGGAGCCAAGGCTGCCAAGGCCGCCAAGGCTGCTGAGCCGAGGCCGCTCGCAAGGCCGCCGCTGAGGCTAAGGCTGCCGAGAAGGCTAAGCGTGCTGCTAAGTTCGCCGAGGAGGCTGCCAAGCAGGCCGCCGAGGCTCCCGCAGAGGCTCCCGTCGAGGAGGCCGCTGCCGAGGCCGAGACCACCGAGGCTGCTGAGTAAATAGCTCGCCGCGGAATCGCTCGCATTCATGGCATAAGGGCCGTGCATCCATTTGGGTGCGCGGCCCTTTTCTTTTATTGGTGCAAGCTAACCTGTCCCCGTGGCACCAAATGGCAGAGAGACGGCGTTTGCTCAGATAAAACTTGCCAAAATAAACCTGTCCCATTGTGGCAGGTTGGTCATAGTTATTACGTGGCGGTCGAGGTCGACCGTATAGGCCGCGCCTTGTTTGGCTAAAGTACAATCATCTGTGTTTAACTCGCCCGCAGCTGCACGGCGTGGGCGATGGCCAAAAAGGAAAACCACATGGGATTCATGTCAAAGCTGCTGTCCTTTGGATCCGATAAGGACCTTAAGCGCTACTACAAGATCGTCGACCAGATCAACGGTCTTGAGCCCCAGTTTGAGAAGATGACCGAGGAGGAACTCCGCGGCCAGACCGATAAGTTCCGCGAGCGTTACGCCAACGGCGAGTCGCTCGACGACATGCTCCCCGAGGCTTTTGCCACCGTGCGCGAGGCTTCCAAGCGCATCACGGGCATGCGTCACTTTGACGTACAGCTCATCGGCGCCATGGCGCTGCACGAGGGGCATATCGCCGAGATGAAGACCGGCGAAGGCAAGACGCTCGTCTCCACGCTGGCCGGCTACCTCAACGCTATTGCCGGCAAGGGCGTGCACGTCGTTACTGTCAATGATTACCTTGCCAAGCGCGACTCCGAGTGGATGGGCCGCATCTACAAGTACCTGGGCATGACCGTCGGTCTGCTCCAGAACAACATGCCGCTCGAGCTCAAGCGTCCGGCCTACCAGGCAGACGTCACCTACGGCACCAACTCCGAGTTCGGTTTCGACTACCTGCGCGACAACATGGTCACCCGCCCCGAGCAGCGCGTACAGCGCGGCCACAGCTACGCCATCGTCGACGAGGTCGACTCCATCCTGATCGACGAGGCACGTACCCCGCTCATCATCTCGGCGCCGGCACCAAGTCCGCCAGCACCTACAAGGACTTCGCGCGTGCCGTGCGCGGCCTTGAGCGCGGCGAGGACGTGTCGCACGACATGCTCACCGCCACCGAGGACGTTGAGCCCACGGGCGACTACGTCATGGACGAGGCCAAGCACACTATCGCCGCCACCGAGCGCGGCCTTAAGAAGATTGAGCGCCGCTTGGGTATCGATGACATCTATGCCGATCTCTCCGGTCAGCTGGTCAACCACCTGCAGCAGGCGCTGAAGGCCCAGTACATGTTCCACCGCGACAAGCAGTACGTGGTCACCAACGGCGAGGTCAAGATCGTCGACGAGTTCACCGGCCGCATTATGGAAGGCCGCCGCTACTCCGAGGGCCTGCATCAGGCCATCGAGGCCAAAGAGGGCGTGCTCGTGCGCGAGGAGAACCAGACGCTGGCCACCATCACCTTGCAGAACTACTTCCGTCTGTATGACAAGCTCTCCGGCATGACCGGTACGGCACTCACCGAGGATGCCGAGTTCCGCGAGATCTACAAGCTGCCCGTCGAGGTCATCCCCTCCAACAAGCCCGTGCAGCGTGTTGACCACGAGGACCTGGTGTACCGCACCATCCAGGCCAAATACAACGCCGTTGCCGACGACGTCGAGCGACGTCACGCCAAGGGCCAGCCGGTCCTGGTGGCACCGTCTCCATCGAAAGCTCCGAGAAACTGTCGGCCGCCCTTACCAAGCGCGGCATCGCGCACGAGGTCCTCAACGCCAAGCACCACGAGCGCGAGGCCCATATCGTTGCCCAGGCTGGTCGCTATGGCGCCGTGACCATCGCTACCAACATGGCCGGCCGCGGTACCGACATCTTGCTGGGCGGTAACCCCGACGAGCTGGTGCGCGAGCGCCTGGAGTACGAGGGCCTGACCATGGAGACGTAACGCCCGAGCAGCTTGAGCAGTTTAACGCCGAGGCCAAGGAGACTTGCAAGGCCGAGCGCGAGCGCGTTCTTGCCGCCGGCGGCCTGACCGTTATCGGCACCGAGCGCCACGAGTCCCGCCGTATCGACAACCAGCTGCGCGGCCGTTCCGGCCGTCAGGGCGATCCGGGCGAGACCCAGTTCTACCTGTCGCTCGAGGACGATCTCATGCGTCTGTTTGGCGGCGACAAGATGGACCGCGTCTCCAAGATGATGGTCACGGCTGACATGGGCGACGATATGCCCATCCAGCACAAGATCATCTCCAAGGCTGTCGAGAGCGCCCAGCACAAGGTCGAGAGCATCAACTTCTCCATGCGTAAGAGCGTCCTTGAGTACGACGACGTCATGAACAAGCAACGCCAGGTCATCTACGCCGAGCGCAATAAGATTCTGGACGGCAAGGATCTGACCGACCACATCACCGAGGTCATGCACGATACCGTGTACCGCTGCGTGCAGGAGTTCTGCACCAAGGACAGTCACGATGGCGAGCGCGACCTGGAGGGCCTGCGCAAGTGGGTTGTGGAGCTCACCGGCCACATCGATACGCCGAAGTTCCCCGACGAGGATTATGAGGCCCTAGCTGCCGATGTCCTGGCTTACGTAGAGAAGTGCTACAACATGAAAGCCGAGCGCTTGGGCGAGGACCTGATGCGCGAGCTCAACACCCAGGTCATGCTGCGCGTCATCGATACCCGCTGGATGAACTACCTGCAGGAGATGGACTACCTCAAGACCGGCATCGGCCTGCGCGGCTTTGGCCAGCGCGACCCGCTGGTCGAGTACAAGACCGAGGCCTACGGCGCGTTCCAGATACTCGTCGACACCATGTACGAGGATTACCTGCGCACGGTTCTGCGCATCGAGATCAAGGCTGCCCCGCGTGTCGTGGAGCACAAGGAGGAGCCCGCGCTCGAGGGTGCGCACTTCTCCGGTCCTGCCGAGGTCGATGGTGACAACGGCGACTCGGTGCTGCGCAAGCAGGCGCAGGTGCAGGCCCGCACGGCTGTCCAAGGCGGACCGGCTGCCGTCAACAACGGTGGCAAGGTGACGACCTACCGCAAGTCCGAGAGCGACGATCCGTACGTCAACGTGGGCCGCAACGACCCGTGCCCTTGCGGTAGCGGTAAGAAGTTCAAGTACTGCCACGGCAGGAATCGTTAATGGCTGAGGCTTTAGAGGTAACGCCCGCCGAGCTGGACGCGTTTGCGGACCGGCTCGGTGAGGTTGAGTCGTACCTCCATTTGGACGAGAAGCGCACCCGCGTAACGGAGCTCGAGGCCAAAAGCGTCGCCCCGGCTTTTGGGACGACGCCGATGCCGCTCGCGCCACGATGGAGGAGATCGCGCGCACCAAGGAAGATATCGCTGCCGTGGACACCGCGCGCGGCGAGCTTTCCGATGCCCGCGCTGCGCTGGAGCTTGCCGAGGAGATGGGGGATGACCCCGACGCCGTCGCATTGCGCGAGGAGGCTGCCGCTACGGCAGAACGCCTGGCCCGCGCCATCGACGAGCTTGAGCTTGCGAGCTGGTTTACCGGGGAGTTCGACCATGGCGACGCGATTGTGACCATCAAGCCCGGGCAGGGTGGTTTGGAGGCCCAGGATTGGACCTTCATGCTCTTTAAGATGTACATGAAGTACTGCCAGCGCCGCGGTTGGAAGGTCACCATCAACGATTGCCCCGCGGCCGAGGTCATTGGCATTGATCGCGCGACCTTTACCGTCGAAGGCAAGGATGCTTTTGGCATGCTTCGCGCCGAGGCCGGTGTCCACCGCCTGGTGCGCATTAGCCCCACCGACGACAAGAAGCGCCGCCAGACCACGTTTGCCGGCGTCGAGGTCATTCCGGTGCTGCCCGACGATATCGATATCGAGATCAACCCCGACGACATCCGCGTCGACGTGTACCACGCAAGTGGCCCGGGTGGCCAGGGCGTAAACACCACCGACTCCGCCGTGCGCGTGACGCATTTCCCCAGCGGCATTGTGGTTACCTGCCAAAACGAGCGCAGCCAGATCCAGAACAAGGCCGCGTGCATGCAGATCCTCAAGGCTCGCCTGTACGAGATTGAGCTCGAGAAGCGTGCCGAGGCCCTGGACGAGATTCGCGGACCCAAGACCACGATTGGTTTTGGCAACCAGATCCGCAGCTACGTGCTCTACCCGTACCAGATGGTTAAGGACCTGCGTACGGGCGTGGAGACCAGCAACGTCGAGGCCGTTCTTGACGATGGCGATTTGGATCCGTTTGTGATTGGCTATCACCGTTGGGCTACCGGCAACGCGATGTAGAAGGCTCGGAGATCTAAAACATCGGGCGGCTTCAAGCCGATGCTAAGCCCAACGGTTGGACGGGTTTGTATTCGGAATAAACCCTGCGCAGGGGTGGTTTTTGTCCGGCGAATCGGTAGAATCGAATACAAGAAGAAGTTCAAAGCGCATCCGATGGGGTGCGCTTTTTTGAGGGAGGCAGCATGGCATATCGTCTGGACATTAAGCGCATTCTTTCGATGAACTTCTTTCACGACCTGCCCCAGATTATGTTGGGGTGCGCTCTGGCCGCTATTGCGACCGACCTGTTTTTGATTCCTAACGGCCTTGCTGCCGGTGGCGTTACGGGCCTTGCCACCATTATCCAGGCGGTCGGCGCATCGCGCGGTCTATCGCTTCCCGTTGGTATTCAGACGATCGTGATGAACGCCTTGCTGCTGCTGGTCGTTATGCGCGAGGGCGGCATGTTCTACGTGGTGCAGACGGCGACAGGCTTTGTGCTGCTGGGCTTTTTCACCGACCTGTTCGCTCCGTTTGTGGCGCCGCTGGCACATGCCGATCTGATGCTGCCCGCTATGTGGGGCGGCATCATCACGGGCATCGGTTATGGCATGGTGCTGCGCGCCGGCGCCAACACCGGCGGCTCGGACACGATTGGCCAAATCATCTCGCGTAATACCTCGCTGCCCGTGGGCTCGACCGTCATGGCGATCGATGTTGCCGTATGTGCGCTGTCGGCTCCGGTCTTTTCAATCGAAAATGCACTATATGCAGGCCTTTCGATGGTCATTAGCGGCTACGTGATCGATGCCGTGGTCGATGGCGGCAACAAGCGTCGTATGGTACTCATCATCTCGGACAAGTTCCCTGATATCGCTGCCGATATTATGTATGGCCTGGGTCGTGGTTGCACCAAGTTTAAGGCGACTGGCATGTATTCGGGTGCCGAGAAGCCGGTGATCATGGTCATCGTGAGCCGTCGAGAGCTCAATACCCTTAAGACGATCGTGCGCGAGCGCGATCCTCACGCCATTGTGACGGTCGCTGACGTTACGGAAGCCTTCGGCGAGGGATTCAAGGACATTAGCGCGTAGGGGCGACCGCGTTCCATCCAAAAGACGTTCACATTGATAAACCGTTTCATCAGCGGTTCTGCCTGCTAAATTGTTCAAATAATGATAAAAACTCTGGTAAAGCCATCAGTTTCCAGCATAATGAATGACGTACGTGCATTGCGGCTGTGTTGGGATTACCTTCGGTGCCGTGCGCATCTTGTCTAAAGAGGATGAAAGGAAGGCACAATGAGCGACGAAGAGCTCAAAAAGGTTGCCAACGAGGTAAGGAAGGGCATCGTCACCGGCGTGCACGCTGCCAAGTCCGGCCATCCGGGCGGTTCGCTCGGTGCTGCCGACATCATGACCTATCTGTACTTTGAGGAAATGAACGTCGACCCGTCCGATCCCCGCAAGGCCGATCGCGACCGTTTTGTGCTCTCCAAGGGCCATTGCGCTCCGGGCCTGTACGCCGTGCTCGCCGAGCGCGGGTTCTTCCCCAAGGAGGATCTTGAGACGCTGCGCCACATCGGCAGCCACCTGCAGGGTCACCCCAACATGAACGACACCCCGGGCGTCGACATGTCCACCGGCTCGCTCGGCCAGGGCATTTCCGCCGCCGTGGGCATGGCCGTTGCCGCCAAGCACTGGGGCGATACTTATCGCACGTACGCCCTGCTGGGTGATGGCGAGAGCGAGGAGGGCCAGGTCTGGGAGGCCGCCATGTTTGCCGGCAACCAGCAGCTCGATAACCTCTGCGTGATCGTCGACCACAACGGCCTTCAGATTGACGGTCCCGTCGAGGAGGTCAACGACCCCATGCCGCTCGCCGACAAGTTCCGCGCGTTCAAGTTCCACGTGGTTGAGCTCGCCGACGGCAACGACTTCGACCAGATCCGCGCCGCCTTTGCCGAGGCTCGCGCCACCAAGGGGCAGCCGACCGCCATTATCGCCGAGACCACAAAGGGCAAGGGCGTGTCCTTTATGGAGAACCAGGTTGGCTGGCACGGCAAGGCCCCCAACGATGAACAGTTTGAGCAGGCCATGGCAGAGCTCACGGCCGCCGGAGAGGAGCTCTAGGATGGCAGACGTCAAGAAAATCGCCACGCGTGTAAGCTACGGCGAGGCCCTCGTCGAGCTCGCCAACGAGCACGATGACTTTGTGGTCCTCGACGCCGACCTGGCCGCCGCCACGCAGACCGGTAAGTTTAAGGCGCTTGCCCCGACCGCTTCTTCGATGTGGGCATTGCCGAGAGCAACCTGATGGGCGTCGCCGCCGGTATCGCGACCACTGGTCGTGTTGCCTTCGCGAGTACCTTTGCCATGTTCGCTGCCGGTCGCGCCTTTGAGCAGGTCCGCAACTCCATCGGCTACCCGCACCTCAACGTTAAGATCGGTGCCACGCACGCCGGCATCTCGGTGGGCGAGGACGGCGCCACGCACCAGTGCTGCGAGGATATCGCCCTCATGCGCGTCATCCCCGGCATGACCGTAATTGTTCCCGCCGACGACGTGGAGGCCCGCGCCGTGACGCGCGCCGCCTACGAGTGCGACGGTCCGGTGTACATGCGCTTCGCCCGTTTGGCCTCGCCGGTTATCAACGACCCCGAGACCTACAAGTTCGAGTTGGGTAAGGGCATTGTCATGCGCGAGGGCGCCGATGTGACCATCATCGCCTGCGGCCTGATGGTCGGCGAGGCTCTCGAGGCCGCCGAGCAGCTCGCTGCCGAGGGCATCGACGCCGAGGTCATCAACATGCACACCATCAAGCCCATCGATGCCGACCTGATCGTCAAGAGCGCCACCAAGACCGGCCACGTCGTGACCGTCGAGGAGCACTCTGTGATCGGTGGCCTGGGCAGCGCCGTTGCCGACGTCCTGTGTGAGCAGTGCCCGACGCCGCTCAAGAAGATTGGCGTCAACGACACCTTCGGCGAGTCCGGCCCGGGTGCCGAGCTCCTGCACAAGTACGGCCTGGACGCCGCCAACATCGTGGCGACCACCAAGGAGTTCTTGGCATAAGGCAAGACGAGGCAAAGTATCGCGTCGACAACCGCAAACAAGCCAGAACAGGGGCGTCCTCAAAGAGGGCGCCCCTGTTTATGCTGAATTTAAATTAGAGTCCTGCCAAGCAAAGTTCCCATGGGGAAACGGCCCATCCCAACAAAGTGCAATTCAGACCCTTCCAACTTTGTATGCGCAGCATCTCAAGTTGGTGCGTCGGCCCCATAGTAGCCGCAGGCCGGGCGCAGGGTTACCTCCCAAATCTTTCCGCGGCGCAGGCCGGCGTTTGTCCGCAGCTCCGCAGGAGCAGGACAATGCCGGCCATGCGCGAGGACGATTTGGGAGGTAACCCTGCGCCCGGTCGGTGAGACCCAAACCCCGCCATGCTTCTTATGTGCAGTAAAGCTAATGCTGCTAAAATACAAAACGCTCATGTAGTTTAAACGCACGACGATAAGGAGCACCAGTGGGTAACCACTTCCGTACCTCCGGTGCGGGCGATGATGCCCCCAAGACGCAGACGGGCGTCCAGGGCAGTCGTTTCGCCACTCCGGATTCAGAGGGCCAGCCTGTTGCTCAGGCCCCCGCTCAGCCGGCAGATCAGGCACAGCCGGCATCCGATCCTTTGCCTACAATCCCACCAGCGATGTCGCGCTTTCCGGCACGGCGGGTTTTGAGCCCGTTCAGGCCGTGACCGCTCGCGTGGAGCAGCCTCAGGCTGGCGCCGCCACGCCGCAGCCTACCATGGCCGGCATTCCCGACCCCATGGCCCCTGCGACGCCGGTTCCTCAGCCTGCGCAGTCCGGTCTCTTTGCCGCTATTCCCGATCCCACGCAGCCTGCTGCCCCGGTGGTCGAGAGCGATCAGGCCGCCGAGGTCGCAAGCCTCGATAACGCGCTCAACAACCCCGATTTTACGTCGGTGTTTGCGCCCATCGATCCGCAAGCCAGCCGCAAGAAGATGGCCAAGCAGGCCGGTGTCGAGCCCGTCATCCTTATGGAGCATGTCACCAAGATCTATCCGGCACAGCCCAACAAGCCTGCACTCGACGACATCAACATCGAGATCTATCCGGGCGAGTTCGTCTTCCTGGTCGGTCATTCCGGCTCGGGTAAGACCACGCTGCTGTCGACGCTCAACCGCGACGTCAAGCCGACGAGCGGCCGCATCTTGGTTGCCGGTCAGGACCTCATGAAGATCAAGAACCGCAAGGTTCCGTTCCTGCGCCGCCAGATTGGCGCCGTGTTCCAGGACTTTAAGCTTCTGCCGCAAAAGACCGCCTACGAAAACGTGGCGTTTGCCCTGCAGTGCATCGGCAAGCCCAAGGGCGTCATTCGCAGCCAGGTGCCGGAGGTGCTGCGTCTGGTCGGTCTGGCCGATCAGATGGACTCGCTGCCCGACCAGCTTTCCGGTGGCGAGCAGCAGCGCGTTGCCGTTGCCCGCGCCATGGTCAACCGCCCGCCGCTTTTGATCTGTGACGAGCCCACGGGCAACCTCGACCCGGCGATCTCGCTGGGCATCATGAAGCTGCTCGAGCGTATTAACCGCACCGGCACCACCGTGATCGTCGCCACGCACGACCGCGAGATGGTCGATAGCATGCACCGTCGCGTGATCGCCCTCGAGGGCGGCCACGTTATCCGCGACCAGGAGAGGGGAGGTTACGGCAACTATGGCACCAACTAACGTGGGCTACTCCTTCAAAGAGGCAATCAGTCACTTCTTCCGTAACTGGACTACCTCGCTCGGCGCCGTCATCACGATCTTCCTTTCGCTGTTTATCATCGGCCTGTTCATCATGGGCTCCGCGATGCTGAACTCCGTGATCGGCACCGTCGAGGATCAGGTTGTCATCAACGCGTTCATTAGCGATGACGCCGATCAGGCCGATGTTCAGGCTTTTGAGGCCGAGCTTAAGACGTGGAATAACGTCAAGTCCGTGACCTATAAGGACAAGGACGACGCGCTGGCCGAGTATACGAGCAAGATGTCGGGCAACGCCGACGCCACCATGAGCGCGCTCGATGGCCAGAACCCGCTGCCGGCTTCGTTTGCAATTGAGATGGACGATCCGTCCAAGGTCGAGAGCACGGCCCAGAAGCTCAAGAAGAACGCCGACTTCCAGAAGATCGCGGATGACGGCGACGTCAACGCGAGCGTGCTGTACGGCCAAGAGGAAGTGAGCCGCCTGTTCCAGGTGACCAACTACATCCGCATCGCCGCCGTGGTGCTCGTTGGCCTTTTGACCTTTATCGCATTCATCTTCATCAACAACACGATTCGCCTGTCCATCACGGCGCGTCGTCGTGAGATTGCGATTATGCGTCTGGTCGGCGCCAGCAACGGCTTCATTCGCGGCCCGTTTATCACCGAGGGCGTACTGCAGGCCATTTTGGGCTCGCTGCTTTCCATCGGCGTTCTGGAGCTGCTGCGCAATCTGATGATTCCGCGTCTGCAGGAGAGCATCGGCTGGATGTCGTTTGCCCTGCCGATGCAGTACTACCTGGTGACCTATGCTGCGCTGATTCTGGTCGGTGTGATTATCGGTCTCTTTGGTTCTGCCATAGCCATGCGCCGCTACCTGCGCGTGTAGGCATGCCTGGAATTCATCCCTTCCAACGGGTCGTCTCTTATGGGGCGGCCCGTTTTTTGATCTCTAGGGGACGGCAGGAAAGCGAATCATTTGGGTAGACTCTTTGGAGTTCGTCATCGATAGCAAGGAGGCGCCATGGGGCGCAATAACAAGCATAAGCGCGGTGCTCGCAATAAGCGTGGGCCGGTGCGCAGCGAACGCCGTCCGAGCCTGACCGGGCGCGTGCAGCTCCATGAGCATGGCGCCTATGTCATAACCGAGAGCGGCGACTACAAGGTTATGGCCGCGGTAAGCGCGAGATCATGGATGGCGATACCGTTGCCGTGAGCATTAAGAACAGCCCGCACGGTGAGCGGCGCGCCGTGATCGAAGGCGTGGTTGAGCGCGCAGCCATAAGCGTGGTGGGTACGTACCAGACCGCTGGTCCGCTCGGTGTGATCGAGCCGCTCGATTCGCGCCTGAAGGCCGACTTCTTCATTCTGCCCGAGGATACCTCGGCGGATCGTCTGGGCGTCCACCCGGGTGATGCCGTTGTCGCGCGCATTTTGACCTACCCGACGCGCTGGAATCGGGCACCGTGACGATCGAACGCCGCATTGGCGGAGATGACGCGCCCGATTTGGGCGTTCAATACGTGATGGCGCGTTACGGCTATACCGATAGCTATCCCGAGGCCGCGCTGGACGAGCCGAGGACTTTCGCTCGATGTGTCCGCGGCGCTTAAGGACCCGCTCCGCCGCGATCTGCGCGACCGCTTTGTCATCACGATCGACCCGGTCGACGCGCGCGACTTTGACGATGCCATTTCGCTTGAGCGCACGCCCGAGGGTGGCTACAAGCTGGGTGTGCATATCGCTGACGTTTCTCACTATGTGGCTTGGGACGGGCATATCGATCTTGAGGCTCGCCATCGTACGACATCGGTGTATCTGGCCGATCGCGTGCTTCCCATGCTGCCCGAACGCCTGTCCTGTGACCTGTGTTCGCTTCGCCCTGACGAGGACCGTCTTGCGTTTACCGTTGACATTGAACTCGATGCGCAGGGTCGCGTGCGGCATTACGATCCGTACCCCAGCGTGATTCGCTCGCGTGTGCGTATGGACTATGACGGTGCCGAGGCGCTGCTGGTGCGTGCCGGCGCGGTGGAGTATGGGGTGCTGGAAGGCGCCGCTGAGGATGTTGCGGCTGCTGAGGCCTCGCGCGAGGAGGCGCTTGAGCGCGGTCTTGCGTGCGAGGAAACTGCTCGCGGCTATAACGTCGACCTCGGCGATTTCCTTGTCGCCGCCAACGAACTCGCCGAACTTCGCCGTCGTATTCGTCGTGCCCGCGGCTCAGTCGATTTTGACACGGCCGAGATTCGCGCTCTATTGGATGAGGACGGAGTACCCGTGCAGATTGTGGCGCGCGAGCGTTCGTGTGCCACGTCGCTTATCGAGGAAGCCATGCTACTCGCCAACGAGTGCGTTGCAGAGTGGCTGGCAGACCGTGATATCGAGGCCTGCTATCGCGTGCATGAGGATCCGAGCCCCGATAGCCTGCACGGTGCCGCCGTTGCGCTGGCGCAGCTGGCATCATCGACGATCGCCGTGCTGCCGGTATCGCCCTGGGGAGTCCCGATGAGCTACAGGCTGCAGTTGATGCTGCCGCCGGTACGGCCAACGCACCGCTCGTCAACACGCTGCTTCTGCGCAGCATGCAGCGCGCACTGTACAAGCCGCGCAACGAGGGCCACTTTGCGCTCGCCGCGCCGTGCTACTGTCACTTTACGAGTCCCATCCGTCGCTACCCCGATCTGGTGGTGCACCGCGTGCTCAAACTGCAGTTGGCCTATGAGCAGCTCGGCGGCAAGGACGCCCTGGTCCGTACGCCGCGGCTGATCGGCAAGGGGCGCGAGTCGCTGCCGCGCATTCTGCCGCAGATCTGCCGCGCATGCAGCGATGCCGAGCGCGCGGCAGATGCCGCTAGCCATGCGACGCAAAAGATCAAGATTGCCCAGTACTATGAGGACCGTCTGGGCGAGCGCTATGCCGGAACCGTCTCGTGGGTTAGCAGCATGGGCCTCTTTGTGCGCTTGGACCTGACGCAGGTCGAAGGCTTGGTTTCGATCAAGAGCCTGGGCAACGAGTGGTTCGAGTTCGACGAGGATGCGCTTACGCTGACGGGCGCCGACACGGGGACTCGCTATGAACTGGGCCAGCGCGTGATTATCGAGGTCTCGCGCGTCAATACCACGCGTGGGCACTTGGACTTTAAGCTTATCCATTAGCCAAATCTCGACTCATGGCGGGAGAGCGGAGGGCGGTCTTTCGGGGCCGCCCTCCGCATTTGGATCATGGCTACCTTGCCGTCTGCTCGGCCGCCCGCTTACCTGCTATTCGAGAGGTAAAACCTACCAAAATAAACCTGTCCCTTTTTGGCAGGTTTACAAGAAAGCGGGGATGAGATGCGACGGTGTATGGTTATGCGCGGGTGAGTTCGCGCGATCAGAATCTTAATCGGCAGCTGGATGCGCTGGGCGCCTATGGCGTGGGCTCGGCGAATATTTATGCCGACCATGCGAGCGGCAAGGACTTCGATCGACCGCGCTATCGCGAGCTGCTGCACGTCCTGGGAGACGGGGACGTGCTGGTGGTGCTTTCTATCGACCGACTTGGCCGTAATTACTCCGAGATTCTTGAGGAATGGCGTCGCATTACCAAGGAGCTCGGGGTTGCCATTGTGGTGTTGGACATGCCATTGCTTGACACGCGCGCCAGGGCCAGCGGCGCGCCGGATGTGACCAATACCCTGATTGCCGATATTGTGCTGCAACTGCTGAGCTACGTGGCGCAGGTGGAGCGCGAGAATATCCATCGGCGCCAAGCGGAGGGGATTGCAGCGGCGCGGGCGCGAGGGGTCCGTTTCGGTCGACCTCGCAAGCCGTGCCCTCCTCAGTTTGAGCTGGTACGCGATAGCTATGAGGCAGGCGATATTACCCGCAGCCAGGCAGCAAAGTGCCTGGGCGTGTGCGTGGGGACGTTCGATCGCTGGATGCGCGAGGCGGGGTAGGGGTTTGCGCCGCTTTGGCGCTTCCTGTTGCGATTCAAATTTTGATACGGTGACGATGCCATTTGGGGCTACACTCGCTGATATTCAAAAAAGGAGGTAGGCCCTTGGCGCGCGTAAAACAAATAATCGGATGGACCGCGATCGTTCTGTTTACTGCAACGCTGGCGGGCATCTGGGTGCTGACGGAGCAAAATGCGGTGGAGACGTCGTTGCTGAGCGAGTCCACCGCGCGTGTGGTGGAGGGTCAAGCTACGGGCGTACAGGCTGCCGATGTCGCGGGTGAAGCTCAGACCGAGAACGGGATGACCGGGGGCACCGATTCGGCTGCTTCAAATGTCCGGTCTGGCCGACTTGCTTCCATTCGCATGTGGGTGGGCACGAACGTCCGTCGCGTTGCCCATACCGTAGAGTTTTTCTTCGTCGGATTGTTCGCCTCGGTGGTCGTGGTTTGCTTTTCCAGGCGTCCGTGGAGCGTATGCTCCCGTTGCGTGCCCGTGTTGCTCTTTTGCGCCGTCTGCTCCGTTGGCGATCAGGTACATAAGATCTTTGTTCCCGGCAGGCATTTCGACGTTATCGATTTAGGATTCGATGCTGCGGGCTATGTCACCGCCATGCTGTTGGTATTGCTGGCAGCGGTGTTGGTGCGCCATGCGACTCGGCCGATCGGCGCCCATGCGAGGCGCTAGCCGGTAACAAGCCCGTTTTTGATAATGCGATCTTGTTGAATTATTTTGTGTCGCGCGTATTTCCGAGCGGTCGGATTTGAGGGGCGAGCGGTAGAACGCTCGCCCTTTGTGCGTCACGATGCGGCACAATGTACCGTAAAAGCTGTTTATATCCGGTACGAATCGTTCGTTGGTCTTTAATTCTTCTCAACGGAGGTGTTTGAGATGGCAAACGGATTGCTTTTGCGGCTTCGCGAGCGTGAGCTCAGCGCGAGCCCGGCGGAACGCAATGTCATCGCATATGTAAGCGCTCATCCGCACGAGGTGGTCGGGCTGTCCGTCCGCGGTCTTGCCGATGCCACGTTCTCCTCGCCCTCGAGCATTTTGCGCTTTTGCAAGCGCTTGGGTTTTGCGGGCTACAAGGAGTTCCAGCGCGAACTGATTGCCGAGCTGGCGCTCTTGGGTGACAAGAAAGACGTTGCCCTCGAGGACATCTCCATGGATGACAGCGTCGAACGTATCGTGGGGAAGGTGATGAAAAGCAACGTGCGCACGATCGAAGCGACGGCGCGAACGCTCGATTACACCGTCTTGGAGCGATGTGCGGCCTATCTTAAGCGGGCACGCGCGGTCAATCTGTTCGGTATCGGTGCCTCTCGTTTGGTCGCGCACGATCTGGCGCAAAAGCTCATGCGTGTCGACAAAGAGTGCCATCTGTACGACGACTGGCATGATCAGCTCTTGTGTGCCAAGAACATGCATGAGGGCGATATGGCAATCGCCTTTAGCTACTCGGGCTTGACGCAAGAGGTGCTGGGCTGCGCCGCCGAGGCCCAACGTCACAACTGTCCCGTTGTGGCCGTGACCAAAGTAGATGGATCATCCAAGCTTGCCACCATGGCCGATGCCGTGCTCGGCGTCGCTGCGAGTGAGCCCTTGGTCCGCAGCGGTGCCATGGCTTCGCGTATGGCCCAGCTTATGGTTGTCGATGCCCTGTACGCTGCTTACGTTGCCAGCGACTACGAACGGGCGACACATGTCATTAAGCAAAACTACATCGAGAAACAGGAAAGATGAGGTGAATGAAATGCTCGATTTAACAAAATTCACGACCGAACAGCGTAATCAAAGGTCTATGGACCTCGATACGATGACATCGCTGCAAATCGTCACGACGATGAATGATGAGGATCTTCGTGCCGTCCAGTCGGTCACAAAAGTGCTGCCCCAGGTTGCCACAGCAATCGACTGGGCTGCTGAGGCACTCGAGCGCGGCGGGCGCGTCTTTTACATGGGCGCAGGCACCAGCGGTCGTCTGGGCGTACTCGACGCTTCGGAGTGTCCGCCCACGTTTGGCGTGTCACCCGATCTGATTGTCGGGCTCATTGCCGGAGGCGAGACGGCGTTTATCAAGCTGTCGAAGGTGCCGAAGACAGCGAGGAACTTGGCGCGAGCGACCTGCGGGAGCGTGGACTCTCGGACAAGGATCTTGTCGTTGGCCTGGCGGCAAGCGGCCGTACTCCCTATGTGGTGGGCGGCCTTGTGTACGCCAAGGCAACTGGGTGCAAGACCATTGCAATTGCCTGCAACCAAGGGTCAAAGATCGGGGAGAGCGCAGATCTTGCCATTGAACCCGTGCCCGGTCCGAGGTGCTGACCGGCTCAACGAGGCTCAAGGCGGGAACGGTTCAAAAACTCATCCTCAACATGATTTCAACCGGTGCCATGGTCAAGATCGGCAAGGTATACCAAAACCTGATGGTCGATGTGCAGCAGACGAACGAGAAGTTGGTGGTGCGCGGCCAGAACATCGTGATGGAGCGACCGGCTGCACGCGCGAGCGCGCTATTCAGCGCTTGCAGATGCCGGCGGCCACGTAAAAACCGCTATTGTCTCGGTGCTGCTGGACTGCGATGCCGAGCAGGCTGCGGTAGCTCTTGGGCGGGCGCGAGGCCATGTCCGTGCTGCGGTGAGTGGCCATGAGAAGAGCAATGCCGATGCCCAATAGGTGCGCGGCGTGATCTGATACGACATCCAGACGAGATACCCAATACAAGGAGGAGTTATGACGAACAAAGAGCTGGCTCAAAAGCTGCTGGACCTTTTGGGCGGTAAAGACAACGTGCTGGCAAACGCGGCGTGCATGACGCGCCTGCGCGTGACCGTCAAAGACACGGGCAACGTTGACACGGAGGGTATTAAGGCACTCGACGGCGTGATGGGCCTGGTCGAGGACGACACGATGCAGATCGTGTTGGGTCCGGGCAAGGTGAATAAGGTGCTCGAGGAGTTCTCCAAGTTCACCGGCCTTGCGAAAGGCGTTGCCGACGAGAGCGTGGTTGACGCTGCGGCCACAAACAAGGCCGCGCAGAAGGCCAAGTACGAGTCCAAGCCGGTTCAGGCCTTCCTCAAGAAGATTTCCAATGTCTTCGTCGCCCTGCTTCCCGGCATCATTGCGGCTGGCCTCATCAACGGTATCTGCAACGTCATTAACGTCTCGACGGCAGGCGCGCTTGCAGGCGAGTGGTGGTACCAGGGCATTCGTTCCATGGGCTGGGCCTGTTTGCCTATCTGCCATCTTGGTGGGCTATAACGCGGCGCGTGAGTTTGGTGGCTCCGCTGCGCTGGGCGGCATCGCCGGCATGATGTGTATCGTCAACAGTGCCATGCCCCTGCTTGCGCCTGGCGCGGCTGATCCTGCCGCTGCCATTCTGCTGCCGCTCACCAATGCGCAGTACAACCCCGCAGCGGGCGGCATGATCGCGGCTCTTATCGCTGGCGCATTTTTTGCCTGGATGGAGCGTCAGATTCGCAAGGTTATGCCCAACGCACTCGACACATTCTTGTCCCCGCTGCTGGTGCTCATCATCGGCGCCTTTGCTCTGATGCTCGTCATCCAGCCGGTTGGCGCATGGCTGACGACTGCCATCTTTAGCGTTTTGACCTTTATCTTCGAGAAGCTGGGCGTCCTGGGCGGCTATATCCTGTCGGCAGGCTTCTTGCCGCTGGTTTCCGTCGGCCTGCATCAGGCGCTCACGCCGATCCACGCTATGCTCAACGATCCCGACGGCGCTACCAAGGGCATCAATTACCTGCTCCCCATCCTTATGATGGCTGGCGGCGGCCAGGTCGGTGCCGGTTTGGCGCTGTACTTTAAGACCAAGAACGCCAAGCTCAAGAAGTACGTCGCAGAGTCCATTCCCGTTGGAATCCTCGGTGTGGGCGAGCCTCTGATGTATGCCGTTACGCTGCCGCTCGTTCGTCCGTTTGTAACGGCCTGCCTGGGTGCCGGATTTGGCGGCGCGCTCGCGGCGCTGCTTCACATCGGCACGGTTTCTCAGGGCGTTTCCGGTCTGTTTGGCCTGCTGATCGTCGTTCCTGGTCAGCAGCTCGGCTACGTTGCCGCTATGCTGCTTGCCTATGCCGCCGGCTTTGTCCTGACGTGGTTCTTTGGCGTCGACGAGCAGAAGATCAACGAGTTCTTTGGCGAGTAGTTTGATATCGCGAGCCGTGTTGCTCAGGGCTCGCGGCGCGCGGCAGATTTCTTGATGCTATGGTTGTGCCGGCGGGGCTAACTGCTCCGCCGGCCTTTTTTAAAGGAGTGTTGAAGCGTGAAAACGGGTATTTCGATTTATCTTTCCAACCCTCTGCAGGATATTGAGCGGACGATTGAACACGGTGCCGCGGCGGGTGCGCGCTATGCGTTCACCTCGCTGCATATTCCGAGGATGGGGGAGCGGCGTATGCCGATAAGGTCCGTCATGTGCTGTCGCTGCTTTCCGCCCGCGGCATTGCGCTCATTGCCGATGTGGGGCCGCGCACGTGCGATTTGCTCGGGCTTGAGCGCATCGAGGACCTGCGCGATCTGGGGTTGGAATACCTTCGTTTGGACTATGGCTTTAGCGCCCGGCGGGTCGCGGAGCTGTCCGGTGTATTTCGCATTGTGGTCAATGCATCGACGGTGAGTTCTGATGAAATCGCATCGTGGCGTGAGGCCGGTGCCGATGTGACTCGTTTTGCCGCCTGCCACAATTTTTACCCCAAGCCTTATACCGGTTTAGCTCTGGAGGACATTGCTCGGGTGAATCTTCGTCTTGCGGCGCTTGGATTCGAAATCATGGCTTTTGTGCCGGGCGATGCCAACGTTCGCGGGCCGGTATTCGAGGGACTGCCGACGGTCGAGACGCAGCGCGGTCGCGCGTCAAAGGTTGCCCTCAATATGCTTGAGCTTGCACATGGCGCCGATTGCGACATTGTGTTGGTCGGCGACCCCGATCTTTCCGATGCGGGCTGGGTGCAGTTTGCTCAAGTTTCCGCCGGATACGTGGACCTGCAATGCGAGCTTGAGCGGTTATGCCTATGTGCGTGGGCAGATTCATCACGACCGACCCGATTCGAGCACCCTCATCTTTAGGTCTCAGGAGTCGCGTACGACGCTTAAGCCGGATTCCGTGCCGACGGATGCCGGAGCCGGCCTGCCGCGAAAGGCGGGGTCGATCGCTGTGAGCAATAGCGGATATGGGCGCTACGAAGGCGAGCTTGAGATTGCGCGGGTCGATCTTCCCGGTGACGAGCGCATGAACGTTGCGGGCCATATCACGCCCGAGGCAATGGAGCTGCTGCCGTTCATCAAACGCGGATTCGGGGTACGGTTCGTTTAGCGTGTGACCCGTGGGCTACAATTGGCCCATCATACGAAGGCGCCTCGTGTGGCGTGTGCCTGCGTTGGCCGATCTATATTCGGAGGATTCCCATGACCGTACTGTTTGTTGAATATCCCAAGTGCTCGACCTGTAAGAAGGCCAAGGCATGGCTGGACGAACACGGGGTAGAGTATATCGACCGCGATATCGTTTTGGACAATCCCACGGCTGATGAGCTTGCGACCTGGATTGCTCGTTCGGGACTGCCGGTGCGGCGCTTCTTTAATTCGTCGGGCATGAAATATCGAGAGCTGGGCCTGAAGGCGCGTCTAGATGCGGGCATGACGGATCGGGAGTGCTACGAGCTGCTGGCGACCGACGGCATGCTGGTCAAGCGTCCGCTGTTGGTGGGCGACGACTTTGCGATTCCCGGCTTTAGGGAAGCAGCTTGGACCGAGGCGCTGCTGTAGCGGCTGCGGAAAGTGCGACCCGTTTTGAGCGCTCGGGGTGGGACGTGTTTTCCATCGGAGGGCTCGCTCGGCTCAATCCTTGAGCTGTGCCCATTCGTGCGGACCGTAGACCTTTACGTGCTTGTTGGGCTTGCCGCTCCAGTACTCCTCGTCCATAAAGGGCAGATATGCCTGAACACCGGGGCAGATAAAGGGAATCCGCTGCTGTTGCAGTCGCTCGCGTTGGCGCTGCTCCAGGTGCGCCTCGGATATGACAGTCGGCATACCGGACAGCTCGACGAGGCTTGCCTGGATTCGCTTAAGGTCGGGGAGTCCCGCGTGCCATGACATCCGCATGATCAAAAAGGATGCACGGCGGTATTTTGCCTGCATCACCGTGATGGCGGGGCGCAGGGTGGGATGGATTTTGTCCCGTTCGGGCCAAAGGTCAGCAGTGATCTCGAGGCCCAGGGTCTCCCATAGGTAATCAAGCTCTTCGTCCATGGCGCCTCGATATCCGTGCAATGATGACGGTTCGATTGTGCCATCAGCGTGAGTGCTGCATTGTTGTAATCTACCAGCGGTAGATGCGGGATGTTTTACGGGCTTTGGCGCCGTACGTGTCGCTGGCGCTTCACAGGTCCTTCACGTGTCGGCCGTATTTGACTGAATTTCAAAAAAGTCAAAATTGGGGCTTGCGTCACGGCCGGACTTCCCGTATATTTCTTTCTTGCGCAAAGGCACAGCCGAGCGCAGCGATGCAGTCATTGGGATGTCGTCTAATGGCAGGACAGCGGATTCTGGTTCCGTCAATGGGGGTTCGACTCCCTCCATCCCAGCCATTGCATTTGCTACATATGGCCCGTTCGTCTAGCGGTTTAGGACGCCGCCCTCTCAAGGCGGAGATCACCAGTTCGAATCTGGTACGGGCTACCAAAATTGACGCCCGGGCCTCGTAAGAGACCCGGGTTTTGTGTATTGACCGATATTTAAGGCGCGCGTTGAGTCTGCCGCCCGGACCGAGGAGTTGTCATGGACCTGCCTATCAGCTTGGAAGACATCACGTATGCCGAGAACTATCTGGCGCAGGGCGACCTGGCTACGGCGACGCCGCTGCTTGAGCGTCTGGTGGAGCTCGCCGAGGAGTATATCGACGCTGAGTGCAAGACGGAGGAGAAGCGCCAGTACTTTAGCTTCGACAGCAAGTTTGAGCGCCTGGCCTATCGCCGCGTGGAGAAGGATCCGCGCGAGCTGGTGCAGGTCGAGGTTCCCTTTGACCGCCTGTACTCCGACATGGCGTTTGCCTACATTCGCCAGCAGGATTATGTGAGTGCTCGGAATGCCCTGATGCAGGCCGTGCGTTGGGATCCCATGAACTGCAACTATCGCTTGGACTTGGCCGAGCTGTTCCGCGCGCTCGAGGACAAGCAGGAGTGGGCATCGCTCTCGTTCTCGGTGCTGGAGCGCGCGAGCGACGGTAAGTGCGCCGCACGTGCCTACACCAACTTGGGTCAGTACTTCTTGGAGCCCGAGACCGAGAACATTTCGGCAGCCGTGGGCTGCGCGCGTCTGGCGCTGCGCCTGGCGCCCAATGATGCGCATACGACGCGCCTGCTCAACAAGATCCATACCACCTATCCGGATGCCGCGGACGAGAGTGACGACCATGTGATGGGTGAGCTCGCCCTGCAGGGCGTGCCGACCTCGCCTTCGGCCGAGATCGCCATCTGCCTGATCATGTGCGCGACCGATGCTGCAAGCGACGGCGACAAGCAGGAGGCTACGCGTCTGACGGTCCGTGCCCGCGACCTGGTGGGCGAGGAGGCATGCGCGGCGATTATCAAGCTGGTGCGCGAGAGCGATGCCGAGCTTAATGCCGAGCGCAGGGCAAAGCGCGAGCTGCGGGTTCAAACGCCGATGGCGCCAAGGAGGCCGGCGATGCCCAGTAAGCGCGAGCGCAAGCTCATTTCCAAGAATCGCTCGGCACATCACGAGTACTTTATCGATGAGACGTTTGAGTGCGGTATTGAGCTGAGCGGTACCGAGGTCAAGTCGATTCGCGAGCGCGCGTGCCAGATTACCGATACCTTCGCACTGATTCGTGGTGGGGAGTGCTGGCTCGTCGGCCTGCATATCCACCCTTATAGCCATGGTGGCGTGTGGAATCGCGATCCCGACCGTCGGCGCCGTCTGCTGCTGCACCGCAAGGAGATCGACTTTCTTGACGGCAAACTTCGCAACCGCGGCTATGCGCTGGTGCCGCTGGAGCTCTACTTTAATACCGACGGCCGCGTAAAGCTGCTGCTGGGCCTAGGCCGCGGCAAGAAGCTTTACGACAAGCGCGAGGATATGGCCAAGCGCGATGTCCAACGCGAGATCGACCGCGCCTCAAGGAGCGCAATCGCTAGGCGTTCTGTATAAGTTACGGTGGAATACGGACTGTTTTGCCTGTTTGAGGGGCTATTCAGTCCTTATTTCACCGCAACTGCGGGCGTCTCATCTTGCTTATACTGTTTTGATACATATGTCTCAAAGGTGGTGTCCGTTGTGGGCGCCGCCTTTTTGTGGGTACATACATCCATGAGGTTCCAACCCGGGTTAGGGGAGTGATTGTTATGGACAAAACTGCGTTCTTTACCATGCCGAGCGGTCTGTACGTGGTGAGCGCCGCGGCAGACGGGCTGCGCGCCGGCTGCGTCATCAACACTGCGGTGCAGGTGACGTCCATGCCGCCGCGCATTTCGGTTGCCGTGAACAAGGACAACGTCACCTCGGGCGTCATCGCTTCGGCCAAAGCGTTCGCGCTGACCGTGATCGATCAGACCGCCGATATGCTCTACATCGGTAACTTTGGGTTCCGCACCAGCAGCGATTATGACAAGTTTGCCAAATACGAGACCCGCGAGACGGCTCTGGGCATGCCCTATGTGCCCGAGCACGCGGCGGCCTGTTTAGCTGCCATTTGATCGACACTGTGGATGTTGGCACGCATCTACTGTTTATCGGCGAGGTCGAGGATGCCGAGCGCTTGAGTGACGAGACGCCGCTCACCTACGATTACTACCATAAGGTCCTGAAGGGCAAGACGCCTCCGAAGGCGTCCTCGTATCAAGGCTAGAAATGTTTTAAAAATACTTGCATTATATTATTGAGAATCTATACTGATAAATGAAGTACATCACCAGTCGCGTTTGAGAGGAGAACATCATGGCTGAGGAGAAGAAGACGTATAAGTTCGTGTGCGTCGTTTGCGGTTACGAGGTTGAGGTCGATACGCCCGAGCTGCCCGAGGATTATGTGTGCCCGGTGTGCGGCGTCGGTCCCGATCAGTTTGAGCTCGTCGAGGAGTAGCTCGCAGACACACGGCGAAAGCCGAACATAGCTCTGTCCAAGGGCCTCGGTCGAATTCTCGGCCGGGGCCCTTTTCCTCCGCCCCCAAGGGATCACGGTTGCTGTTGACCGATCCTGTCTGTTGTGAGTCCGACCGACCTTTGTCTCAATCTGTAACATCTAACGGTGGAAATTGGGCCCACTTGTTACATATCGAGACAAACCAAAACCGTCCGGCAGAAGATCTCAATCTGTAACATCTAGACATCGAAAGCGGGTCTAGATGTTACAGATCGAGACGTTTGCCTGAGTAGGTGCCCCGCCCCATTACATCCCTGTCAACAACACGACATCGAGAATCGTCACGATGGCACCGATCCCTACGAGCAGCGCGTTGAGTGGACGCGAATTGGCGTATTTGCCCATGACGCGGGGTGAACTGGTGAGCCGTATGAGCACAAAGACCGTAATCGGTAGCTGAAGCGACAGCAGTGCCTGACTCCAGATGAGACCTTCAAAAGGATTTGGGACGACCAGGCACGCCGTCACTGCGCCGACGAAACAGGCCGCCACCCCGATCGAGGAATGTCGGTCGTGGATATCGTATTCCTCGTCGAACATGCCCGCAGTGATGGTCCCCGCCGCCATGCCCGCTGTCACGCTGCTCGATAGTCCCGCGAACAGCAGCGCTACCGCAAAGATGGTCGAGCTCGCCGGGCCCAGAATGGGGGAGAGCGTGGCCGCTGCGACGGCGAGGTCGTCTACGACCATGCCGTGCGCAAAGAAGGTCGTTGCGGCCAGGATGACCATGGCCGAGTTGATTGCCCAGCCCACGCCCATCGAAATGAGCGTGTCGAAGAGCTCGTAGCGCAGACGCTCTTCGATAACCTGCTCGCCTTGGCCTTCGAAGTGCATGGATTGGATGACCTCGGAGTGCAGAAAAAGGTTGTGTGGCATAACGACCGCACCCAGGACACTCACGATAATCGCGGCAGAGCCAGTGGGCATACTGGGCGTGATCCAGCTTGCGGCGGCTTGCGGCCAGTCGACCTTGACTAGTGCAAGCTCGGCCAAAAACGAGAGTCCTACCACGCCTACGAAGGCGATGATCCAGCGTTCGGCTCGCTTGTAGGAGTTCGTCATGAGCATCGCCATCGATACTGCCGCCACGATGACGCAGCCCGCACGCACGGGCAGCCCAAAGAGCATTTGAAGGGCAATCGCGCCGCCCAGGACTTCGGCCATGGCGGTGGCGATGGTCGCGAGATAGGCGCTGCCGAGCACCGCGCGTCCCACGATGCGGGGGAGAAAGCGGGTCTGGCCTCGGCAAGGCAGGCGCCCGTGGCGATGCCCAAGTGCGCCGCGTTGTGCTGCAGCACGATGAGCATAATCGTGGACAGCGTGACGATCCACAGCAGCGCGTAGCCAAACTGCGAGCCCGCGGCCATATTGGAGGCCCAGTTGCCCGGGTCGATAAAGCCGACGGTCACGAGCAGCCCGGGGCCGATATGCCGCGCAATGTCTAGGCCTCCGTGACCACCGGTGCGTCGGGAGCCAAAGTGTTGTTTGAGATGGTTGAGCATGGTGCGCTCCTGCGTATGGGCGGCGTGACGTCGCATCTGGGTCGTGCGGCGCCACGCGTCGGATTTGGGTTGGGGCTACTTGTGCGCTTTGCCTGATTGGCCACGGCGTCGATCTTGGCGGCGATGGTCGCCGGGTCGCCGATGTAGCGCTTGTCGAGGACATTGAAATCGGTATCGAAGGTGTAGACGAGCGGCACGCCGGTGGGGATGTTGACCTTGAGGATCTCCTCGGGCGTGAGGTGCTCGAGCTTCATGACGAGTGAGCGCAGGGAGTTGCCGTGTGCGGCGATGAGTACGCGCTTGCCGGCGAGCATCTGGGGGCGAATCTCGTCTTCGAAATAGGGCCAGGCGCGGGCGATCGTGTCCTTGAGGCATTCGGTATAGGGCAGCTGATCGGGCGCGACATCACGGTATTGCTCCTGGGTGTGGGGATCGCGCGCGTCGTTCGGCTCGAGTGCCGGCGGGCAGATATCGAAGGAGCGGCGCCAGATGAGCACCTGCTCGTCGCCGTGCTCCGCCGCGGCATCGGCCTTGTTGAGACCCTGCAACGCTCCGTAGTGGCGCTCGTTGAGCTTCCAGGATTTGATGACGGGCAGCCACTCGCGATCCATTTGGCCGAGCACGATGTTGAGGGTGTGGATCGCGCGCTTGAGGCGCGAAGTGTAGCAGACGTCAAAGTCGAAACCGGCTTCTTTGAGGGCTCGACCGCCTGCTGCGGCTTCTTCGCGGCCCGTGTCGGTGAGCTCAACATCGGTCCAGCCGGTGAACAGGTTGAGCTTGTTCCACTCGGACTCTCCGTGACGGATGAGGACGAGTTGCATCGTCTGCTGGTCTGCTTGGTGCGCCATAGGGGCCTCCTTGATCTGGCACGGTGTGCGTGCCGTTTGCTTGACGCCGCAAAGGATACCCGTTTTAAGCTTAAAAGTTAACCAAGACTAACAAAATTGTTGTATTTGAATGGGATGGTGAAAGGGGGCTGCCGAAATGTCTCGATCTGTAACAGTTTGCCGCCAAAACCGACCCTTCGTGTTACAGATCGAGACAAACCAAAACCGTCCCGCAGAAAATCTCAATCTGTAACATCTAGGCGCCAAAATCGGTTCCTCCTGTTACAGATTGAGATGTTTGAAGCGGTGAGCTTACAAGCCGAACTTGGGCGCCTTGTTGCCGCCCTTGAGGTCGGCGGTGCCCACTCGTAAGGTGTGCGTTACGCGATTGTTTCGAAACGGGCGGGAAACACAACGATGCCCTGATGCTCCTACTATGCCTATTCAACTGACTGTCTAAATATCTAGGGGAGGATCGCGATGCAGGCAGATTCCGCTCAACAGCAGGGCCTTTATCGCCCCGAATTCGACCACGATGCATGTGGCATCGGCGCACTTGCCGATATCAACGGTGAGCGCCATCACCAGATTCTGGACGACGCGCTGTCCATTCTGGTCAACTTGGAGCACCGCGGCGGCACGGGACTCGAGAAGAACACCGGCGACGGTGCCGGTATCCTGTTCCAGGTTCCGCATCACTTTTTTCGCAAAGAGGCTCAAAAGTGCGGCCAGATTCTGCCGGCAGAGGGCGACTATGGCGTGGCCATGCTGTTCTTTCCGCAGGACGACAAGGGCGTAGAGGATGCCCGTCGCGTGTTTGAGGAGGGCTGCGCCGAGGCCGGCGTGCCGCTGCTCTTTTGGCGCGAGGTGCCCGTCGACCCGCACGACCTGGGCGAGACGGCACGCGCTGCATGCCCACCATTCTGCAAGCCTTTCTGGGCCGCCCCGACGATACGCCGGCGGGTGACGCCTTCGAGCGCCGCCTGTACGTGTGCCGTCGCACTATCGAGAAGAAGGCCGATGCCGAGTTTGCCCTGCGCGACAAGATCTTCTACGTCTGCTCCATGAGCTCGCGCACTATCGTGTACAAGGGCATGCTCGTCGCCACGCAGATGCGCCGCTTCTTCATCGATCTCAACGACGCCGCTGTCAAGACGGCCGTTGCGCTCGTCCACTCGCGCTACTCCACCAACACCACGCCCAGCTGGGAGCGTGCGCACCCCAACCGTTTTATCATCCACAACGGCGAGATCAACACCCTCAAGGGCAACGTCAACTGGATTCGCGCCCGCGAGCCCAACCTGTACAGCCCCGTGCTGCAGCACGATCTTGAGCGCGTGATGCCCATCATCAACCGCGAGGGTTCCGACTCGGCGATTTTGGACAACGTGCTCGAGTTTTTGGTTATGAACGGTCGCCCGCTTACGCGCGCTGCGTCCATGCTGCTGCCTGAGCCGTGGGACCACAACGACAGTCTGAGCGAGGAGCGCCGCGCCTACGACGCCTACCAGTCCATGCTCATGGAGCCCTGGGACGGCCCGGCGGCCATCGCCTTTACCGACGGTCGCACGCTGGCGCCGCCCTCGACCGCAACGGCTTGCGCCCCGCCCGCTACTACGTGACGCGCGATGGCCGCTTTATGCTGGCAAGCGAAGTGGGCACCATCGAGGTGCGCCCCGAGAACATCCTGACGAGCGGCTGCCTGGGACCGGGCCAGATGCTCGAGGTCGATTTTGCCCGCGGCCGCGTGATCTACAACGACGAGCTGCGCGCCCGCTATGCCAAGGAGAAGCCCTACCACGACTGGATTGCCGAGGAGACGCTGGCCGTCGACGCGCTCGATGAGTCCGCCGCGCCCGCGCCCGCCGAGGACGCCGAGGTGCCCGCCGCCGTGCGTATGGCCAAGCTCGGCTACCACTGGGATGACGTCGACGAGGTCGTGCGTCCCATGGCCCAGCAGGGCAAGGCCCCACTCGCCTCGATGGGCATCGACGCACCGCTGGCCTGCCTGTCCAAGAAGACGCGCTCGTTCTTTGACTACTTCTATCAGCTGTTCGCTCAGGTCACGAATCCTCCGATCGATGCCCTGCGCGAGCATATGGTGACTTCGACCACGCTCTACCTGGGCAACCACGGCAACCTGCTCGAGGACTCCCGTACGGCCTGCCAGCTGGTGCGCCTGGAGCGTCCGCTGTTGAGCGAGGAGGAGTTCGACCGCATCTGCGCCATCGACCGCGTGGGCTTTAAGACCCGCCGTTTCCGTGCCGTCTACCGCCGCGACGCCGGCGAGGGCGCGCTGCAGGCTGCGCTCAAGCAGCTTGCAGAGGACGTTGAGGCTGCGGTCCGCGACGGCGTGAATATTGTGGTGTTGAGCGATCGTGCCGCTGCGGGCGAGGTGCCCGTGCCGTCGCTGCTCGCCGTGGGCTGCGTGCACAATCACCTGATCCGCGCCGGCGTGCGTACCTTTGCCGACATCGTGGTGGAGTGCGGCGACGCCGTGTCCCCGCACGACTTTGCGGCGCTGGTGGGCTACTCCGCAAGCGGCATCTATCCGTACAATGCGCATGCGTGCATCCGCGACTTGGCAGCACGCGGCGACCTGGACGTGACGGCCGAGCAGGGCATCGACAACTACAACAAGGCCGCGACGGCGGGTATCGTCTCCATCATGTCCAAGATGGGTATCTCCACGGTGCAGAGCTATCACTCCGCGCAGATTTTCGAGGCCGTCGGCTTTACTCCGGAGTTCGTCAACGCGTACTTCGCCGGCACGGTGAGCCGTGTGGGCGGTATGGGTGTCGAGGACGTTGAGTGCGAGCAAAACGAGCGCTATGACGCTGCGCTCGCCATCCTTAAAAGCCCGGCTCCCGATCAGCTGCCCACGCTGGGCCTGACCAAGTGGCGCCCGCTCGGCGGCGAGGAACACCTCATCGACCCCCAGGCCGTCTACCTGCTGCAGACCGCCTGCCGTGAGGACAGCTACGACACCTTTAAGGAGTACAGCGCCCGCCTGCACCGCACCGGCCGTGCCGTGCGTCTGCGCGACTTGCTCGACTTTGATGCCAGCGGCCGCACGCCGGTTTCGCTCGACGAGGTCGAGCCCACGCTCAACATCGTCCGCCGCTTTAACACCGGCGCCATGTCGTACGGCTCCATCAGCAAGGAAGCACACGAGTGCATGGCCATCGCATGAACCGCCTGCACGGCCGTTCCAACTCCGGCGAGGGCGGTGAGGATCCGCGTCGCGAGACCCCGCTGGCTAACGGTGATTCCAAGAACTCCGCGATCAAGCAGGTGGCAAGTGCGCGCTTTGGCGTGACGAGCCGCTACCTGTGCAGCGCCTTCGAGATTCAGATCAAGATGGCCCAGGGCGCCAAGCCCGGCGAGGGTGGCCACCTGCCCGGCAAGAAGGTCTACCCCTGGATTGCCCGAGGTCCGTCAGTCCACGCCCCGGCATCGGCCTGATCTCGCCTCCGCCGCATCACGACATCTACTCCATCGAAGACCTGCCGAGCTCATCTTTGACCTTAAGAACGCA
>ENA-OQAA01000429-OQAA01000429.1-human-gut-metagenome-genome-assembly--contig:-NODE-429-length-29271-cov-2.497941_pt1 | contig 29271 bp, 26 predicted proteins | sample MGYA00242489_ERZ504515 | MGnify/ENA primary metagenome ERZ504515 (study PRJEB26092, sample SAMD00036237) | human gut metagenome | host: Homo sapiens | study: EMG produced TPA metagenomics assembly of... | reverse complement strand
ACGATGGTCTTGGGTACGCCCGGTTCGGGCAAGTCCTATGCGATAATCAACCAGTACATCAAACAGATCATCGAGAAGGGCTATTCGCTCTTCCTGTATGATTCAAGTACCCCGACCTCGCCGAGATAGCCTACAACCACCTACTCGCCCACTTGGACGGCTACAAGGTCAAGCCCAAGTTCTACGTGATAAACTTCGACAATCCGAGGGAAAGCCACCGCTGCAACCCCATCCATCCCGACTTCATGACCGACATCAGCGATGCCTACGAGAGTGCCTACACGATAATGTTAAATTTGAACCGCACATGGATTTCCAAGCAGGGCGATTTCTTCGTGGAATCGCCTATCATTCTGTTAGCCAGTATTATATGGTATCTCAAAATCTACAAGAACGGCAAGTATTGCACCTTCCCCCATGCCATCGAGTTCCTGAACGCAAGTATGCCGACATTTTCCCCATCCTGACCTCGTACCCGGAGCTTGAGAACTACCTTTCTCCCTTCATGGACGCATGGGAAAGCTCGGCGGTGGAGCAGTTGCAGGGGCAGATTGCCAGTGCCAAGATACCGCTTTCCCGCATGATCTCCCCGGCTCTCTACTGGGTGATGACGGCGGACGATTTCACCCTCGACATCAACAATCCCGAAGAGCCGAAAGTGCTGGTAGTCGGCAACAATCCCGACCGTCAGGGCATCTACGGGGCGGCTTTGGGATTGTACAACTCCCGCATTGTCAAGCTCATCAATAAGAAGAAACGTCTCAAATCCTCCGTGATTATCGACGAGCTGCCCACCATTTACATACGTGGGCTGGATAACCTCATTGCCACCGCTCGAAGCAACAAGGTAGCCGTCATGCTCGGCTTTCAGGATTTCTCTCAGTTGAAGCGTGACTACGGTGACAAGGAAAGCGCCGTAATCTGTAACACGGTCGGCAATGTATTTGCAGGTCAGGTAGTTGCGGAAACCGCCAAGACGCTCTCCGAACGCTTCGGAAAGGTCCTGCAGAAACGGCAGAACATGACCATCAACCGGAACGAGACTTCCGTCTCCATCAACACCCAGATGGACAGCCTTATTCCGGCAAGCAAGATTTCCAACCTCACGCAGGGCATGTTCGTGGGGGCGGTAGCCGACAACTTCGACGAGCGCATCGAGCAGAAGATTTTCCATGCCGAGATTGTAGTGGATAACGAGAAGGTCAGGCGGGAGACCGCCCGCTACGTGAAGATACCGCAGATCATCGACTTCACCGACAAGGATGGCAACGACACCATGCAGCAGCAGATTGATGCCAACTACTACCGCATCAAGAGCGAGGTTAAGCAGATTGTCGCTGAACGAGATCGAGCGCATCAAGGCGGATCCGAAACTCTCACACCTGATCAAAAACGGATAATAAGCGTAAATTTCTACCTTAGTAGTAAAACAGTTGTTTTTATATAGTTTTACCAAGTTGGTTGAACAGCGCAAATTGTTGAATAATAGCGAATTTAAGCAATTTTTCGCCAAGAGCGCAAACCGAAAATTACGCAGCCATGGAAAATAGCAGGGAAAAGGATAACTGACCAAGGAGCAACTTGATATAATGTGGCAGGCTGTCTGCATCTGTCTAGGAAAGACACCGCAGGCGGTCAGGACGTGCTGGAAATGCATAAAACACTCCAGGCGAACAAAGTCCTGTTCAGGATGACGGATGAAAGAACAAGGGTGCAGCAACGGACGAGTACCTGCAACAGTTGAGCCGACAGATAGACCGGTTGGAAGGTTGAAAGTAAACCACAGCCATAGTTTCAACGTGACATATTCCAGGTCGTATCTTGTTCAAGTCACCATCGTGGAATTGTTTCTTTTTTCGCTGGTGCATAACGCATGGCAGCTTAAAAGGGGCTGGCGGCTCAAATACCGCTACGTTCTGATGTCGGGAAATGCGGACGCCAAGACACTTGACAGGCTGGAGAACTGCTTCGAGTGGAACAGGGACAGGAAGCTAATATGGAAGATCAGGAAAGAGGTGGAGGACTTCGAGCGTTGGACGGAAAAGAAAGTGGCAGAAATGCTGCGTGCTAAAAGACAACAGCCGGGAGTGGGGAAATAACATACAAGAAAGAAAAAAGGTCCAAAATATACCGTACTTCCTGATTTTTAAACGCTTCAAGTTATTGATTACAAGAACGGATTGTCTGAAGACGAAATTGTTAGATGATCAAAGTGACCATAACAACCGTATGGTATTTCTTGTTATAGTCGGTTGCATCTGATTATGCAGGAATTTTAATGTACATATTCAAATATAAATATTGATATAGGCCAAAAATACGGTTTATTTATTAATAAAATCATGATTACTGAACAAATTGTTAAAAAATAGAGCTAAATTGATAAGTTAAAAATCAAAACATTCATCTTATTTTGCAAAAAATATATTATTAATATTAATAACTATAACAAGTATGGTTAATTTTTACTGCTCGTTTTTCCGTAAATCAAGGAATTATTTTAGGTATTGATTATATTGATTTATTCCTCATTTTATATATTTAAAATTAAACAATTACATGAATTTATTCAAATCATCAGTTCTGTGCGGCATGGTCATAGTGTCATTCATGACATCCTGTACAGACGTGGATATCACCATGCCCAAGGGGCCCAAAGGTGATACGGGGCTTTCAGCCTACGAGTTTTGGAAGGAAAAAGTTGCGGATGGAACCGTCAACTGGCCGAAGGATCAGACAGAAGTCGCTGACTTCTTCAAGTTTCTCAAGGGAAAAGATGGCAAAGACGGGAAGGATGGTCAGAGTGCTTTCGAGCAGTGGAAAGACATGATTGCCAGCGGTAGCGTGGACGACCCGCATAATCCCGGCGAGAAATGGCCCTCCGAAAACAACACGGTACAGGATTTCTGGCGTTTCCTGACCGGAGCCAGCGGAGAGGACGGACAGACACCGCATATAGGTGATAACGGCAACTGGTTCATTGGGAAAGAGGATACCGGTATCGGCGCACGTGGGCGTGACGGTCAGGATGGTAAAGACGGTAAAGACGGAACGAATGGTCGTGATGCTATACCGCCGACAGTCACCATTGGCGATAACGGCAACTGGTATATTAACGGAACGGATACAGGCAAGCCTGCTTTCGGTAAGGATGGCAAAGATGGAAAGGACGGAAAGGATGCCGTGCTCCTACGGTCACCATCGGCGATAACGGCAACTGGTTTGTGGACGGAAACGGATACCGGGAAAAAGGCCGTTGGGCAGGACGGGAAATCTCCCGAGGTTGCCATTGGCGATAACGGCAACTGGTATATAAATGGAACGGATACAGGCAAGCCCGCTTTCGGTAAGGATGGCAAAGATGGAAAGGACGGAAAGGATGGAGCTAACGGAGCCAACGGTAAAAGTGCCTACGAGCTTTGGAAAGAGTATATCTCGTCCGGTGATGTGGACAACCCGCATAATCCTGACCAAAAATGGCCGGCGGACCGGAACAAGCAGACTGATTTCTGGGATTTCCTGACCGGAAAATCCTCTGTTATCGAGATAGAAGTTGGAAAATACAATGTTATTCCTGAATACTGGAACTCTTCCCTGAAAGAGTATGTTGTACCTTCGGACGGTTCGGTTCTATTTACCGTGTATGACAAGACCGGCAAAAAGGTCACAGCCGGAGTAAAGGTGAGCGACTTACCCGGTGTATCTTCTACGGATGCATTTATCACAAACGAGGAAGGGCAGTTCAAGGTCACATGGGATAAATTGCCAGACAATAAGGGTTTATCAGAAAGGAAAGGAAGTGTGACTGTAACGGTTGATGGAACGCAGGAAACGAGTGCGGGCAACACGTTGGTGCCGAATAGGATCAATGTTAGAGCTATCATTACAAGCGCATATCTGTCTAATTATTCTAATACGTCGATAGATATTTATAGGACACTAAATGTATATTACAGCTTCGAGCGTCAAGTGGATGGAGAATGGGATAAGTATCCGACGTTCATTACTACTCCTTATAATAGTATGAAATCGGCCAGGGTTAAAGATATAAACCGGCCTGTCAACGAAGGAAATGTGGACAAAGATCAGTTAGTCCGCTATAGCAATGGAAACTCATATCTCTACATCATTCGTCCGTTGGTTTTGACAGAGACGGAGAAGGCAATGTGGCGAAGAATGATACTGTCGGCAAGTTGGCGAAATATGAATGGGACCAAACAGACAATTATGCGGCACTGTATTTTGGTGATGGTACGGGAAGTTATAATGACTATGGACAGACTGTATATTTGCAGGACAAGATACATGTCCCGGAAGTGTATCCGGCCCCATCTTTTAAAGAAAACAGTGTGTTTATTGAAATCAAGCAGGGTATTACCACCATGTGGGGAGAGATTGACACGGATAATTTACAGGATTTTTATAAAACATTCGCTTACCCGACAAGGCAAGATAAATTTACAAAAGAGGAAGGAACCAATGTTTGGAAACATCCGGAAGGCAAGTTGCCGGCATCAGAGCTGGAAGAATATCGGGCTGTATTTATAGAAATGCGTACTTTCATCAATGGAACGGGAGGAACTGTACATACCGGATCCAAGCCGTTGTCAACGGGAGGCAAGCGCTTTAAACTGACAAGCACTTATCCCAATAACTGGATTGGTCTGGATATCAGACGACGGACAGAAAGCACTGATAAAATAACATATAATATATCTAACGAGTACCGTGGGCGTTACGCTTACTATCTGTTAAAAGAGGAAGATAAGTACTATTTAGTTGATTTTGCGGACTGGTCCAAGCGGATGCCCTTGCCAATCAAGGATTGTCCTGTCGACTGGATGAATTGATTTATTTATTGGATAATTGAATATGAAGAAAAAAATAACGATATGCTTTGTGTGTCTCTCCTTGCTGTTGGTCTCTCTGGCGGTGAGAGGACAGGACACGAAAACGACCCGTCGTGTGCCTCTCCAGGCAGAGGTGACGCATGACGGACTGTCAGAAAAGGAATCAAAAGCCTGGGAGATCGGTCTCGGCGGTTCGCTGATAAACTGGAGTCGGGTGTCAGTCACTGGTTTCCGGAGTACGCCGGACAACTACTTTTATAACCTGAAAGCGAATCATCTGATGGGAGGGGCAAACTTGTACATCGCACGGGAATTGAACCGGTGGTTTTACCTGGATTTGCAGGGAAGCGTCGGTTTGACGAAAAACAACAACCGTACCGCAGGTGATGACAGGAAACGTGATTTACTGTACATGGGGGGACTGGGGCTACAATTCCGCTTTACTCCCCTGCTCAGATCCCAATGTTGAACCTTATCTCAGGTAGGTGTGAACTATCTGCATAAAGACTTTGCTTCCGTATATGGCGGCAACTTTGAGGATGATCCAACCGGACAGGCATATTGGGAGTCTTCCGACATCTGGAATCCTGACGGGCGTTCATCCGACAAAAACTCGTTTGTTCCCCTGTCTTTCGGGGCGGGTGTGAAAGCCTGGTTAAGCAACTCGTTCGGGCTGGGGTTACAAGGTGAATACCTTCTGCCCGTGCAGAAGGGGCTTCCCCACTTCGTTCAGGTTTCTGCCAGTGTCATCTGGCGTATTGGCGGAAAGAGCAAACATGCGGCTCCGGTGGTACGATATGTGGAGATAGAGAAACCCGTGGAAAGAATCGTCGAGCGGGTGGTTGAGAAAAAGGTGGAGGTTCCGGCCATTATTGACACTATGGCGTGTGATCTCTTGGAGAATATCCATTTTGAATTTGACAGGGATGTCATAACAGCCACTTCGGAAAGAACGCTTGACAGGCTGGCAGAGCTACTGAAAAGCTATCCGGACAGCCGTTTCCTTATCACGGGCTACACGGACGCCAAAGGAAGCGACTCCTATAACTTGACCCTTTCCGCACGGCGTGCTGAAAAGGTGCATGCCGCCCTGATCGGGCGTGGAGTTCCCGCCCGGATGATTAAATGGCGTGGCGTGGGTAAGCGTGCGGCCATTATCTCCGCCACTGCTGCGGACAATATCCGTGAAGGGGACAGAAAAGTCCTGCTGGAACGGGTTACCAACATGGATTATTGGAATGCCCTGGATAGCAAATAACCCGAATGTTCAGATAGTGATGAAAATGGATTGAAACAGTGCGGGAATCTCATCCGCATCATTCTATTCCCAGGTCAGGAGGAGTAATACGGGGCATTTCTCCGCCAGGCCTGGGAATTTTACTTTACATGACTGGATGGACGTGCAACAGGTTTAGATGATTATCGAGAATGATTAATAAGCATAAAACCGCTTATGCTATGATTGTATTGCTGCAAAATTATAAATATAATTGTCCATGTTTTTGCATTGCTAATAAACAGATCGACACTGTTTTTCATGGGGAAGCAGGCAGAATGATCGCTCATGATAATACTTGTGATTCACATGAATGGAAAAAACTTGTGTCTTTGTAGTTTAACAATCAAAATATTAAAACTTATGAATACTCTTCTTTTGAATGCCACTTCTTCCAAAAGAAAAAGAATCACTTCTGAAGGTCATCCATACAGCCAGTTTCTTTGCATTAAAGAGCTAAAATGACAAAAAAAAGAGCTGGAATGAAAACATGTGTTTTTGAATAAATTTCGATTTTTGCAAAATAATTAAAAATTAAACCTTATGATGAAGAAAATTTTTATCAGTTTGTTTTTGTCTGGTGTTTTTATGTATCACACAAATGCCCAGACTGCAGTAGAGGGTAACAAGTTTCTGGACAACTGGTCCATCGGGATCAGTGCGGGAGGAACAACCCCGTTAACACATCATTCTTTCTTTGGAAACATGCGCCCGATCACGGGGATAGAACTGAATAAACAATTGACACCGGTTTTCGGTTTCGGTCTGGAGGCGGTCGGAAGCTTTAACACCTCACAAAGCAGGACCATTTTCGACCGCTCCAATGTCAGTCTGTTGGGGTTGGTGAACCTGAACAATCTCCTTGGGACCTATACCGGGGTTCCCAGACCTTTTGAAATCGAAGCGGTGGCCGGAATCGGGTGGTTGCATTATTATATGAACCGGGAAACGGGTTCCGATCAGAACAGCATGTCAACAAAACTGGGCCTGAACTTTAATTTCAACCTGGGAGAGAGCAAGGCATGGACATTGGCACTGAAACCTGCCCTGGTCTATGACATGAATGCTATGGGTTCCGAAGCCGTACGTTTCCATTCCGGACGGGCCGTATGGGAAATATCCGTTGGTCTGAAGTATCATTTCGGATGCAGTAACGGGAAACACCACTTTACAAAAGTGAGAGCTTACGACCAGCAGGAGGTGGATGTCTTGAACGCAAAAATTAATGAACTTCATACACAGGCCGGTAAAGATGCCAAGGCATTGCAGGAGGCAGTGCGAAAGGTAACGGAACTGGAGGCCGCACTGGACAAATGCCGCAACCAGGAACCAAAAATTGTGAAAGACACCATTGACAACACTAAAAAGACGCTGGAATCCGTCATAACTTTCCGCCAGGGCAGGACGACAGTTGACAACTCCCAACTCCCGAATGTCGAACGTATCGCTACTTATTTAAAGAACCATAAGGGAGCAAGTGTACTCATCAAGGGTTATGCCTCTCCTGAGGGAAGCGTGGAAGTTAACGAGCGGATCGCCCGACAAAGAGCGGAGGCCGTGAAAAAATGCTGGTGGGCAAGTATGGAATTGCAGAAGAACGGATTGTAGCCGAGGGCCAGGGAGTAGGGAACATGTTCGAGGAGCCCGACTGGAACCGGGTAAGCATCTGTACGATCAACGCGGGAACGGAATCCAGTAGCCGTTAAATGCGATCCGGAAAATACCGGAAAGATGCATTCACTTGAACAGAATGTATTAACTATATTTATTCTACACGTAATTTGAAATGCTATGAACAGGTATGTATCTGAAATGATCGGGACAATGGTCCTTGTTTTGATGGGATGCGGAAGTGCTGTTTTTGCCGGGGATATGCCGGTGCGGTCACCACCGGGGTGGGTACTGGGAGTTGCCATAGCCTTCGGGCTGTCGGTGGTCGCCATGGCATACGCTATTGGCGGAATATCCGGATGCCATATAAATCCGGCGATCACACTGGGCATGTACTGCTCGGGAGGAATGGGGGGCAAGGATGCCCTGTTATACATTATTTTCCAGATAATCGGGGGGATTCTCGGATCAGCCGTACTTTTCATACTGGTATCTACGGGGCCACATGCCGGCCCTACCATGACAGGGAGCAACGGCTTTGTTGAGGGGGAAATGTTGCAGGCCTTTATCGCTGAGGCCGTCTTTACGTTTATTTTCGTTCTTGTGGCGCTGGGAGCCACGGATAAAAAGAAAGGGGCCGGTAAACTGGCGGGCCTGGTCATCGGGCTGACGCTTGTCCTGGTGCATATCGTATGTATTCCCATCACCGGAACATCAGTAAATCCCGCGCGCAGCATAGGACCCGCACTTTTCGAGGGAGGAGGCGCGATCTCACAGCTTTGGCTATTTATCGTCGCTCCACTGACAGGAGGTCTGGCCAGTGCCATAGTGTGGAAAGCCATTTCTCAGCATAGCGACAGACAACGATGAAGGGAAGGTGGATGACCCCGAGACACGTTTCTCTGTTATCCACCTTTGTTTGATACATTATTATCAACTAAAATAAAAAAAGATGTCAAAAAGTAGTTTTTTACTGGATTTTAAGGCGTTTGTCATGCGTGGAAACGTAGTAGACATGGCCGTGGGTGTGATTATTGGCGGTGCCTTCGGGAAAATAATATCTTCAGTGGTGGCAGACATCATCATGCCACCGATAGGGTTGCTGGTAGCGGAACCAACTTCTCGGAACTGAGATGGGAATTGGAACCCGCCAGGGTAGTTGATGGAGTCGAACAGGCGGCCGTCACGATAAACTATGGAAACTTCATACAGACCATGCTGGATTTTGTGATCATCGCTTTTGCCATTTTCTTGTTCATCCGCCTGCTCTCCAATCTCAGGCGCAAAAAAGAAGAGACACCCTTGCCCCCACCTGTCCCGAGCAACGAGGAAAAGTTACTTTCAGAAATACGTGACTTGCTGAAGAAACAATGACGTTTATTCAAACGGTATGGACGGTATCGGGCAGGAACATATCTGAGGAACAGGCTACTCCTTGGCGGTGGAAATTTTCCTTTGTCCCTGAATGATAAAAATAGTGTGAACATTAAAATTCAGATATGACTAAAGCAGATATTATAAACCGGGTCTCTGAGGAGCTTGGAATCGATCGCAGGACCGTTGGCCTGGTAATCGAGAGTTTCATGAAATGCGTGAAGGATGCACTCGGCAGAGAGAGAATTGTATTCCTGCGCGGATTCGGGACCTTTTCTTTGAAGAAAAGGGCGGCAAAGAAGGCACAGAATATCCAACAGCACACAACCATATGCATCCCGGCTCGCAAGGTCCTCATTTTAAACCCTCGGAGTCTTTCTTGGTTCTCCGGAAAGAAGATAATCGAAAATAGACCGGGAGTGAATCTACCCCTTCCATTGTCAGGGAGGGGTGTATTTTAATGTGTTTTATGGAAATTTATCAATCATGTTTTACTCCTGTTTTCCAGCCCCGTTCAGATATGGACTACAGGATCATAGATGACCGGACGATCATGTAGATTCCCGGTAAACCTGTAAATAGACTGTTATGCGTGTTTTCAATCTTTTATTGTTGATCTCCATGTTCATTCCCTTTCCGCTGCCCGCTCAGGTGGGCGAACGTTATATAGAGGTAACCGGTACTTCCGAGATAGAGGTAGTTCCTGACAGGATTCATTACGTTATCGAAATAAGGGAGTACTTCGAAGAAGAGTTTGATGGCGTATCCAAACCGGAAGAATATCGGACGAAGGTTCCTCTTACCAGGATAGAGGAGGAATTGAAGCAGGTTTTGAAAATAGTCGGAGTGCCACGGGAGGCAATCCGCACAAAGGATGTGGGCGATAATTGGCGTAAGCCGGGACAGGATTTTCTGGTTTCCAAATCATTTGATGTCACGTTACGTGACTTCACACTGATTGATGAAATTTTAAAACGGGTGGACACAAAAGGAATTCATACGATGTATATAGATAAACTGGAACATAGGGATATCCTGTCCTATCACAGGAAGGGCAAGATAGAAGCACTGAAAGCGGCACGGGAAAAGGCGGTTTACCTGCTGGAGGCAATAGGTAAGAGGCCGGGTGAGATCATCCGCATCGTGGAAGGAGGGGATGCTGGAAAAGAGATGTTTGCACAAGGTCATATCTTATCGGTTGCCCCGCCCCCATTTGAGAGAAGCCGCACGATAAAAAAGAGATATTCGATGCTGGTCCGGTTCGGGATCGTGGATCGATGAACCGTTATTATAACAAATCCCGGAATGGACTTGCAAGAGAAGATAACGGGCATTCGGGTTTGCGGTGAAATATCCGGCCTTTTCTCTGACCGGTAAATAGATTAATAGATTCAACTCACGATAAGATGAAAGATTATTACTTTATTATGAATGCCGGGGTAAAAGCCGGAGGGAGATCACCCATGCGGTATTAGAAGGGAAAATTGTATCCGCACCGAAAGGATACGATGCCTTCACGGGGATTGAAGCGGCCAGGGAGAAACTGGCTTGCGGGAATATCCGTCAGCAGATGGAAGAATTCGGTATCGAACTTGAGATCGTGCCGGTAAATACTGATTTTTTACTACGATGAAGGAATATTGCGTTTATTGGTTTGAAAACGGAGAACCGAGGCACGAGGTATTTTCCTGTCTGGACGGGGCGGAGATGTTTTCCTGCATGATAAGAGGACAGGACGGCGTGGAACACGTGGAAATATCCGAGGAAGATATTTCCGCTCCGGAGGAATTCCGGGAAATATGCCCCGGAGATTTCTCTTGAACATATGACATGGATCCGGGGTCCTTTTTTGCCGTAGCCTGGCGGTAAAGGGACCTTATCTGGTTGTAAAATCGGGCAGTGTCAACCATTTTTTCACCGATTAATCGCATACGCAAGATGAAAGCTCCACGGAAAATTTATACATGGACCAGTATCCTGCTTTTCGTGTGCTGTTCCCTTATTTTTCTTTCATGTGAAAAGGAAGAGCTCGGGGAAGCCATGGAAAATCGGAAAACGTTATTCATGTTTCTGCCGTGGTCCACTGACCTGACAGGCTATTTTTACACCAATATCGCGGATATGGAGGCGTGTGTAAGCAGAAGGGGGCTGGAGCATGAAAGAATTCTCGTGTTTATGTCCACGAGCTCTACGGAAGCCACGATGTTTGAGATCATACATTCCAAAGGAAAGTGCGATCGTAAAACGCTGAAAAGGTATGGCACTTCGGGGTTTACTACGGTGGAGGGCATAACGGGGATATTGAACGACGTGCAGGAATTTGCTCCTGCTCCGGTTTACGCTATGATCATAGGTTCCCATGGCATGGGATGGCTTCCCGTGGACGGTACACAGGCGGATTCCCTTTTCCGGATGAAAAAGCATTGGGAGTATCAGGAGCAGCCGCTGACACGCTATTTCGGGGGACTGACCCGGGAGTTCCAAACGGACGTGGGTACCCTGGCCCGGGGGATTGTAGGCGCGGGCGTCAAAATGGAGTATATCCTGTTTGACGATTGCTATATGTCATCCGTAGAGGTTGCCTATGAACTGAAAGAAGCCACAAGATTTCTTATAGCCTCTACCAGTGAAATGATGGCATACGGAATGCCTTACGCCACTGTGGGGAGTTCCTGCTGGGAAATCCTGATTACGGATCCCTTTGCGAAGGATTCCACGACTTTTATTCAACCTATGAAATGATGCCTGCGGGACACTGGCTGTGACAGATTGCTCTGAATTAGATAATATGGCTGCTATCATGAAAAGTATCAATGACAGGTATGTTTTCGATGATTCCCTACAAGGAGAACTCCAGGGACTGGACGGATACACCCCCGTCATCTTTTATGACTTTGCCGATTATGTCCTCACCCTCTGCTCTGACCCTGTCCTGACAGCCCGCTTCAGGGAACAGCTGGAGCGGCTTGTTCCCTATAAAACCCATACGGGTAAATTTTATTCCAGGACCAAAGGGCCCCTTCCCATACATACTTTCTCGGGTATAACGATCTCGGACCCGAGCACCAATCCCATGGCCTTACTGAAAGGTACGACCTCTTGGTACAAGGCCACACACGAATAACCCCGTGGAAAACGGACAGATGAAAATACCCGCATATGACGCAAATATTCCCCTTTCTTCATAAAATTTCCGATAAGTTCGGACAGCATCGAAAATAATTCTACACGTATGTACCATATATAATTTTGCAGTGATATTTTTATTTACAGTTTATTCGGGGTAAAAAGGTCACGAGAAAATCAAAACTTCAATTACTCTCGAACCGGAATGTGACAAATCTACGAACAGGAGGACAAACGAGGATACCTAAGCCGTAAATTGCACGTTTCCAGCATTCATCCCATATCTTTACGTCCGGTTTCAATCGGAACCTTAAAAATATTCACCATTTAATTTTTTCAGATTATGGACGAACAACCGGACAGCAGCCAGCAGTTAATGGACATCCTGCTCGTCATGGACGAGAAAGGCACGCTTCAAGCCGTCAGCGGAGTAAAGGACGGCGAGTTACAGACCAAGAACCCACTGGAGGACAACAACGACCTCCTGCGGGTGGATCGCCACGGCGATATGTTTTCAAATTTCTTTTCCAACCTCTGGAGCCAGTTGAAAGATCCGACCCGCTTCCATTTCTTCCGTGTGCCGGAAGAGGAGGTGCAGCGGGTAGCCGCCGATTTCCGGCAGCGGGAGAGCCGGTCGGTCAAGACAGGTGAGCCGCTCCTCGCACAGTACGAGGTGCAGCCGCCCGTGCAGGCACAGCAGCAGACCCAAGCCGGGCAGCAGCAACAGCCGGAGGATGCGCCGCAGCAGTCCGCCGGGCAGACCGAACAGAACCCGCAGTACAAGTACCGCCCGGAGGACATCGACTGGAACAGCCTCGCTGCCCTCGGCGTGCAGCGGGAACAGATTGAGGGCAACGGGATGCTCGACCAGATGCTCCGGGGCTTCCAGACCGACAAGACCGTCCGGGTGCATTTCCACTTCGAGGGCATCTCGCACAGCAACGATAGCCAGCTCTCGCTCAAACCCGGCACGGACGGCAGGCTGACCGTTTGCAGCCACGGCATCCTCGACCCGGAGAAGATGCAGAAGCAGTTCTTCGGTTACGACATCACCGACTCCGACAAGCAGGTGCTCCGGCAGACGGGCAACATGGGGCACCCGGCGACCGTCACCAACCGGGCGGGCGAGCAGGTCGAAGCCCTTGTCAGCCGCAACCTCAAGACCAACGAGCTGGTCGCTTTCCCGCTCTCCAAGGTCAATATCCCGGCGGAGAAGAACGGGCATACCTTCACCCCGGACGAAATAGCCCGGCTCAAACAGGGCGAGGCGGTGGTCTGCCAGTTCTTTCCAGAGCCAAGGAGGGGGAGCAACCCAAGATCTACCGGCTCCCGTACAGTTCAGCGCAGCCAAGATGCAGCTCGAATTTCTCTTCGGCGACCGGGGCAAGCTGGCGATGGATGCGTACAAGACGAACCTGAAACAGACCGCCAATCAGGAGGTGCCGAAGACTTTCCGCAAGCAGGAGCTTACCGAGAAGTCCCGCCTCGAACTCGAAGCCGGGGGAACGGTCAAGGTCTCCGGTCTGGTGGACAAGAAAGGAAAAGCCTACCAAGGCTACATCACATGGAAGCCCGGCGAGAAGCCGCTTCATGTTTCCCAAGGACTACAAGGCGGCACTCGAAGAGGGGCGTGTCAAGCCCGCCGTGGAGAACGAGGTGCAGGTGGCGGTCAATTCCGAGGGCAAGACCGTAGAGGCGACCCGCAACCTGAAAGAAGCCCTGCAATCCGCACAGCAGCGCCCCACCGGGGAGCAGAAACAGCAGCAGGAGCGCAAGCAGGAGCAGAAAGAGGAACGGAAACAGTCACAGAAGCAGGAACAGCCCGACAAGCCCAAGCGCAGCCGGGGTGTCCGCCGCTGATTTCCCCCGCCACTCTGTAAATGAATTACACGGTTATCCCGTCCGGACGACGGGATAACTTTTGTCAAACCGTTAAATTTTAAAGAAATATGATTACAGCAGTTATCGCTGAAAAGCCTTCCGTAGCGAAGGATATAGCAAACGTGTTGAATGTCCGAGAGCGGCACGATGGCTACCTCTCAGGTAACGGCTACCTCGTTACCTGGGCGTTCGGCCATCTCGTCCAGCTTGCCATGCCCGAAGCATACGGCTATGCGGGCTTCCGGCGTGAGAACCTGCCCATTCTGCCGCAGGAGTTCAAGTACATCCCCCGCCAGATACGGGAGGGCAAGGAGTACAAGCCCGACCCCGGCGTACTCAAACAGTTGAAGGTCATCAGGGAGGTTTTCGACCGTTCCGATCGTATCGTCGTGGCGACCGATGCCGGGCGTGAGGGTGAAGCCATTCATCGGTACATCTACAATTACCTTGGCTGCCGCAAACCCTGCCTGCGCCTCTGGATCTCCTCGCTGACCGACCGTGCCATCCGGGAAGGGCTGGACAACCTCAAAATCGGAAGCGACTACGACAACCTCTACCGTGCCGCCGAAGCCCGTGCTATCGCCGACTGGGAGATTGGATTAAACGCCACCCAAGCTCTCAGTATCGCCGCCGGGCAGGGCATCTACTCCCTCGGACGGGTACAGACACCCACCTTGATGATGATCTGCTCCCGTTATCTGGAGAACAGGGATTTCACCCCGCAGACCTATTACCGGCTGAAGGTCACGGCTGAAAAGGACGGCACGCCCTTCGCCGCCATCTCTGAATTGCGTTACGAAACCCTTCCGGCGGCAAATGCCGCTCTCGGCGCTGTAACCGCAACGGGGACGGTGGAGGTTGCCGACTTGCAGCGCAGGGAGGTGAGCCAAGAACCTCCCTTGCTCTATGACCTGACCGCCTTGCAGAAAGAGGCGAACGGCAGGTACGGCTTCTCGGCAGACAAGACCCTCTCCATCGCCCAGTCGCTTTACGAGAAGAAGGTGTTGAGCTACCCCCGTACCGGCTCCCGCTACCTATCGGACGATGTGTTCGACGAGATACCCGATCGTATCGCCCTGCTGGAGCGGTACCCGGCTTTCGCCGCCCATGCCGCCGCCCTGAAAGGAGCTTCGCTCAACCGCCGCAGCGTGGACGCAGGGAAAGTCACCGACCACCATGCGCTCATCATCACCGAGTGTCTGCCCGGCGAGCTGTCCGCCGACGAACGCACGGTATATGACATGGTAGCCGCCCGCCTGCTCGAAGCCTTCTCCGCCCGTTGCCTCAAGGACGCTACCACCGTCTCTTTCACGGCAGGGAACAGCGTGTTCACCGCCAAGGGGACGGTCGTCAGATCCGCCGGATGGCGTGCCGTGCGGAACGAGCGGGAGGAGGACGACGAGGGAACAGCCGCTTTGCCGACTTTGCAGACCGACGAGGCTTTCCCCCTGCAATCGGCGGAGTGTGTGGAGAAACAGACCAAGCCCCGTCCCCTGCACACCGAGAGCAGCCTCCTTTCGGCGATGGAGCATTGCGGCAGGGAGTTGCAGGACGACGAGCTTCGAGACAGTTTGAAAGGGAACGGTATCGGCACGCCCACCACCCGTGCCTCCATCATCGAGACCCTCTTTGCCCGTGACTACGTGCGCCGGGAGAAGAAGAGCCTCGTGCCGACGGACAAGGGGCTTGCCGTGTATCAGATAGTGAAGGACAAGCGCATCGCCGATGTCGAGATGACCGGGCAGTGGGAGACCGCCCTCGCCAAGATCGAGAGCGGGGAGATGAATCCCGACAGCTTCCGCAAGGCCATCGAGGTCTATGCCGCCCAGATTACCGAAGAACTCCTGCAAGTGCAGGTATCGGTGGCGGACGGCGGACATATCCCGTGCCCCAAGTGCCGTTCCGGTCGCATCCTCCTTTACCCGAAGGTCGCCAAGTGCAGCAACGTCGATTGTTCCTTACCGTCTTCCGCAACAAGGGGGAGAAGCAGCTCACCGACAGCCAGATTACCGACCTCGTGACCAAAGGCAGGACTGCCCTGATCAAAGGATTCAGGAGTAGGGAGGATAAGCTTCGATGCATACCTCACTTTCGACAAGGACTTCCGCATCGTATACGGGTTCCCGCCTCACACGGACAAGTCCAAAGGAAAGGAGCACAGGCGATGAACGGCATCGGTTGGATCTCCGTAGCGGAAGCCGCCCGGCTCTGCAGCACGAACGGCTCTTGATAGACAATGGTAGCCCACAGGAATTCAAGTTTTTATATCCGTAATCCCGGCAATAATCCCTATATTTGCCAATCGGTCACATAGAAAAGGCGGGATTGCTCTTTTCTGTGGCCGGATGGCAACCGTTCCGGGCACAATACCCGAACGGCTTTAATCAACATTCAACAATAGCATAACATGAATTTTGAACAATTAGCAACCATCATAGCCGACACGCACCAACGATTACAACAGAGTGCGGTCAAAGCCGTAAACCAGTGCCAGACCATGCGTAACTGGCTTATCGGTTTTTATATCGTGGAGTTCGAGCAGAACGGAGAAGACCGTGCCAAATATGGGGAATTCTTATTGAAAAACTTGGAACAAAAAGTTAATTTAAAAGGATTGAATATTACATTATTCAAGCGTTCACGAGTCTTCTATATGGTATATCCCCAGTTGGCAACTGTAATAAAAACGATATTGCCTCCAACAGGTGCATCAACGATGCACTTATTGGAAATGCAGGGTCTTGGAAAAAGTGCATCACTGATGCACTTATTACAAAATGCTGAAAACAAACAAGATATAGTTAATACGATAGAGCCTCAGAAACTACTCAGCTCTATTTCTTTTACCCACTTTATCGAACTGGTAAAAATCGACAATCCTATCAAGCGGATGTATTACGAAATGCTCACCATCCAAACCGGGCTTTCTGTCCGTGAACTCAAACGGCAGATAGGAGCGTTGAGTTATGAACGTGTCGGCTTATCCGGCAACATGGAAAATGCACTTGCTGCCATTCAGCAGAAGATTCACCCACAAACTGTAACCGATGCCGTCAAGGATGACTATTTCTTCGAGTTCCTGAACATTCCGCAGCAACGGGCTTCTTTGCTAAAGGAGAAGGAACTCGAAACACTTCTGCTCGACCATTTGCGAGACTTCATTATCGAACTCGGAAACGGCTTCTGTTTCGAAGCCAGACAAAAAAGAATCCTTATCGGTGACGAATTTTATTTCATTGATATGGTCTTCTACCACCGGATTTTGAAATGTCATATTTTGTGCGAATTGAAAGTTGATACTTTCAACCACGCTCATGTGTCACAACTTTATTCATACCTGAATTATTATAAAGCCGAAGTGATGGAGCCGGGCGATAACCCGCCTATCGGCATTTTGCTGGTAACGGACAAGAACGATGCGTTGGTGCGGTACACCACAACCGGATTGGATGAACAGATATTCGTTTCCAAATACCAGTTGCAACTTCCGACTGAACAACAATTAAAAGAGTTGATTTTAAAGACAATCCGGCAATAATAACAAATGCGCAACACATAGTTGCGCATTTGTAGTATTCTAATATTTGTCGTTCCAACTATTTCCGTTATCTTTGCAATCAATAGAACCTGCCAAGCCTCTTTAATAATGCCCAAATCGGCGGGTTGCTTTTTTATTACATCCTCCCGTACACCGTTCGGATTTTCCCGTCCTCCAGCACTTCGCTCGACCGTACAGCCATATCCTGCCGTCGTTCGGTCCGCACTCCAGCCCCTTCTCACTGTTACCGACCAGCACCGGCACGGTTGTCATCACGATTTCATCTGCCAGCCCGTTGTCCAAGAGTAAAACTCCGATTTCTCCTCCGTAAGCCACCACCATACCGTCGCCATTCTCCTTTATCCGTTGCAGTTCCGTTACCACATTCCCCCTGACAAAACGTACCCGTTCTGTCTCTGTCAAGTCTATACAGCCGTTCGTCACGACCAAGGTCTCCTTTGCCTCAAGCGGCCAGTCAAGATCATTCAGGTAAATACGCAGGTAAGTTTCCTCGTCAATCAGCACGTAGGCACAGGCGTCCACTACCGCATTGAAACACTTGTCCGCTATGACCGGACAGCCGTCGATGGATTGGTACACGTGCAAGGTAATCTGTTTCATAACAATGTGTTTTTAAGGATTATGCCCGCCTCGCACCAAAAAGAACAGCGTGAACTCACACTATTCCGGAATAGAGGTACTGGCATACCTAAAAGACAGAATAGGCAAACTCACGCCGTATAAGCATACAGCATGAACATTGCGCTATACATCTTGTCTTTTTTGAAAAGTGCCAGTTTTCTATTCCAAGACGTTCAGCGAACGTACAATATGTATATCAATCCCTGCTTGCTTCCAAGCCGGGTATGAATCTTTCATGTCATGACAGCAACCGTACCCCGGTAGAGTACCACCTGCCGTACTTTGTCACAAAGGTACGGGAAACTTCCCGAATAACAAAACAATAGCCCTGCCTAATCTCACGATCCGGCAAGTCCCCGTCCACTAACAGAAATCATAAAGGAAATATCACTTTTACGGAAACAAGCCTTTTTTCCTGCGCCTTTCCTCTTTCCGGACTTCCTTCTCCTTCCGTTTTGCAGCCCGTTCCTCCACAGCGGCAAACTGGTTGCGGAGGAACTCGTGCACATCTTTCACCCGATAGAAGACCTTGCCACTGATAGTGAAGTACGGCAGTATCCCAATGGCACGGTAACGTTGCAATGTGCGAATACCGACCTTCAGCAGCAGGCACAGGTCCTGGTTATCCAGTACCTCCTCTCCATCCAGCGCGTTGCTCTTCTTCAGTACTCTTTCCAACAACTTCTCCGTCCGGTCGAAACGTTCCATGATACGCTCCATCCAATTCTCAAATTTTTCGCTGTCCATATACATAGCAGTCGCCCTCCTTTTCAATAATTTCCTTTTCCCGCATGTAACGGATGTACCCTTCGCCGTCCGTTCCTTCACGTCCAGGGTTTCCTGTATCAGTTCGCATAGCTCGATATAGCCATACTTTTTTTGCGTGACGAACGCTGCCCGTGCCATTTCAGACAGTTCCTTCTCCTTGCGCCTTTCTTTCTCCACCCTCGGTTTCTCTCCCATATAGACAGGCATCCCGGCCTGTTTGTCCCAGCGGAACTGCATCAGCGGGATATCCAGCGGGCTTCCATCCCTGACCTTCAATGCCTTCACCACCGACACCTCCGGGTTCTCGTCCTTCTCGATGGAGAGGATAGCCGCCGACTTCCGCTGCAACTCGCTGCCCAAGTGTCCCCGCAACTTCAACCCGTTCGGCACGAAATGTACCACGGCGGTGATGCACGTGCGGTAAATTCCCGCTAGGCGGTAAATTTCGTCAACCAGCGCCACGCTCTCCGCCTCGTCGTTGGAGCAACGGATCAGGTCGGCAACTCCGTCGATGACGACCAGATGGATGCCCCCGTGCAGGTAGTGGTACTTGTCCATGCTTTGGATGATGGCGGTCAGCCGCTCGTTCCTCGACATCCCCGTCAGGCAGTACACGTGCAGGTAAGGCGGCATTTTCTCCCGACCGGCACGCCGCAGCAGCCGCCCCGTGTTCTTGTAGAGCTGTTGCTCGCTCTGTTCCGTGTCGTACAGCAGCACCGCACGCCCCTTTCGGTTCGGTTCCACCTTCACCCCAAGAAGGTCCGCGTCCTCCTCCCGTTCCATAATTGCCCCGGCGACCAACGCGGCGGTATAGTTACTCTTGCCCGTCCCTTCTCCGCCCGTGATGCAGAGTATGTTCTCTTCCGAGCCTAACGGCACGTCCCCGGCGGTCACGATAGCGACTGCCTGCTCCGGCGGGCAGTCGTAATCGATCTCACACGATTTCAGTACCGCCATCGTGTCCCCGTACAGCGTGTCGAGCAGTTTCAGGAACAGCCCCATCAAATCCTCCGTGTGTGTCCGGCTTTAAAATAGTCCGTCACGTCTTTCTCTGATTTCGTCCCCGGCAGCGGTAGTACCAGCCGTTTAACACCGTACTCCGACAGTTGTACGGTGCTTCTCCGAGCATTCCAGCCCCGTCTTGTCCGTGTCGTACAGCAGTACGATGTGCTTGAAGCGATAGACGAGCTTCCGGACGGTCTTCGCCGGGATTACCGAGGTTTCCGAGTTGAAGCAGATGGCTTGGAAACCGTGAGCCGCAAGCGTCATCACGTCCTTCTCGCCACCCGTGAGGAAGAGCAGGTCGCCCTTCGAGGGCAGTTGTTCCAGACCGAAACAGTAGTTGTCGCCCGTATGACCGCCATAGACGAAACGCACTTCCGATAACGGGCGGTACACCTTCACGCCCCATTTCCCCCTGTAGCCGAACATCGGTTCCGCCGGGGTTGAAGTAAAGCCGAACGTCTTGCCTTCCCTTGTCTCGCTCCGGTACTCGGCGAGCGACACCACCCCGTAACGGTGCAGCACCTCTACCGTGATGCCCGATATGCCCCAGTAGGCGAGCTCTCTCTCTGTGAAAGACTTTTCAGCTACTTGGTAGGGGCTTGGTCCAGGACGCTCGCGGGATAAATCTTTCCCTTCCGTGCCCGTGACAGTATCCCCGGGAATGCTCTCCCCGGTATTTTCCCCCTCACTTTTCTCTCGTGCACCCGTTACGGGCCGTGTCGTCCGGCAGCTTCCCTCCCGATTGTTGGTACCGGAAGGGATGGCCCCATCCAACCCCAGGCACAACTCCCGGTCAATGGTGTGCAGCACTTCCACGAAATCAGCGGCACTCCGGCAGTCCAGTCCTTTCAGTTTCGCCACAAGGAAGAAACAGTCTCCCGAATACTCACCGTTACCAAAGTCCTTCATCCTGTACATCCCGCTGTGGCGATCATAATAAACGTTACACGAGGCCCTGCCATCAGCGTACAGCGGATTCAGGAAATTTCGACCCACCCGCCATTTTACGGCAGATAATGACGGAACACCTCCAGCCCGTTACCTGTTTTTGCCAGTATTTCCTCTTTTCTTACCATATGATCTGCTTTTGCATTGGTGTAAAGGGTACGCTTCAATCATTCGGTCCACCAGCTTGTCAGGCGTTTCCCGTATCCAACGCTCATGGAACTGTTCCACGTCCGTACGGCGGTAACGTATCTTCCTCCCGCAGATAGAGTAAGCGATGATACGGTTCGTGCGGTAACGCTGCAAAGTACGGGGACTGATTTCAAGTTGTTCACACACTTCCTTTCCCGTCATCCATAGCCCTGCCTTCCTCGTACCCTTCTTATCCGCTACCGGCCATTGCTCCCGCTCCTTTGTTCCGGACGCCTCCACGTATGCCGCTATCCCCTCTATCTTCTCCACGAGGGTAGCAAACGCTTTGCTTTCGATTGCTATTATTTCCATAATCTTTTAATAATTTGGTTTCCGGTTACAAAGGTCAGTCTGTTCGACCGTTTTTCTTTTCACGTTTCGTAGCAAGCTGCCAAAGTTTTTTTCTGGTACAAAAAAACCGCCGCGGAGCCTTATTCGGGCTCTCTACGGTGGCTATATACTGTATTTTCACCAAATGGCGTATCGGGAAAGGTGATTTGGCAACTTGCTATGAACCTGCCAGTCTCTTCCTTGTTTTACAAAAGGTTATCCGTCCGTTTCGTCCATTCGTTTCAACAAACGTTCCTTCATTTGATCAAGGTAAGCTGTCCGGCTGTTCTTCCGGTTACGCATGGAGATAAACGTGTGGTACACGTCTCCCAGGTCAATATGGAACATTTGTTCGAACAGCATCACGAGCTCGACAATGCTCACCCTCCCGTTATCCACGCTACCCATCGCCCAAATGCCATATATCAGTTCCACGGCAGCCGCCTTCCGGTCCGTCCAATGGTGCTCCTTTTCCTGCACGGCATACGCCCCCTCCATTGCCAGCAGCACTTTCCGGTTCAGATAACCAAGTAACATTTCCGCCGCTATCAGTCTTGCGGCCAACAAGTCATAACCGGTTGACATCACCGAATCCTCCTCCAGCATAAAACTTCCGCTTTCCGGGCTCAGCTCCTTTTTGGCACGGCGGAAATAGTAATGGTCCCGGTAAGTCGCCCCGCTCCGGTAATACTGGTAAAAGGGAAGGTATCGTTCCAGTTTCCGCTGGTATTCTTTCATAGCCTTGCGGTAATGCATCCGGGCAATCTCCGGGCAACATGAACAACCGCTCTCGATCTGGTATACCCGGTAATAATACAGCAGGCGTCCCGTCAGGGCAGGCTTGTAATACTTGAAAAAGCAGATTTCCTCTTCCACGTTGGAGAATGGGTGGTTTAGGACATAGTCCTTCAACTCACGGGATCGCTCCCTCAAAAAAGAAACCATCTCCTGACAAGTCCGTATCACTTGCTCTCCCTCCATACGGGAAGATTCAATGCCCATCTTACGTTCGACCTCCTGCATCAAGTTGTTAAAGTACGTTTCTATCATGTTATTCCTTAATTATGGGGCACGTGAGTACCTTCACGCTACCCGATTTATTTTTATGCCTCGCTTGATTCGATCGCAGGTTTTCCTTTCGGCCCTTTACGATGAAAAAACTTTTCCTCATATCGAAAAGACCGGAGAAAAGCCATGATACGGCTTCCTCCGGTCACACCTGCAAAACTGGGAAATTCCTTCCCCAATCCCCGGGACCAGACTATTCAAGGTCCCTCACGCAACGCACGTATCCCTTCCTGTTATTCACAAGCCTGTCATTGTCACCCGCCCACTGGGTATCCACGGTCGTGACCCATCGGAGATAACCATGGAGATACATCTGGTAGCCGGCACTGAACGATCTTGCCCCGTTCATGCTACGCTTGGAAAATCCCGTCCGAGAATGGAGAACTTCAGATTCTACTACTCCCAGAGAAGGAAGGTCATTACCGAATTCGTAAACCTCCTTTTTCTCAGGTTATGCCAGTCGAACAGCTCCCGCACATGATGATCAATTCCACCTCGTTGGGCACCCGCCAGGTTCCCAGGTCGCTCTTGTCCGCCTCCTGGTAATAATAGGCGCACGGGCTGTTTCCCTGTTCGATGTCCGCCATCAGCGTGCTCCAATCCTGTAAGTAATACTCGCTCTTCCTGTCAGGATTATTCAAATCCTTGGGCTTATCTATCTTATTGGCGATATACTTGGCCACCTCAAACCCGTTCTTGTAAATGGTGTTGCTCTGGGAGTCCTCATCATGCGCGGGCAACTCGTAAATGGCTCTTACTCCACGCGTCATGCTGTATGGCAGGTTATCTGCCCTAAAGACCAGATATTCCTCTTTCGTCCTGTTATTGACAAGAGACTTGTTCAGTTCCTTGCCCAACTCCTCGATGTGATAGCTTTCTTCCCCAGACTCCAGCATCCCCAGATCCCTGATCAACCTCACTTCCGAGTAGGGGGTGCGGTCCCCGGGTGAGTTCCCTCCCTTGTAATAATCAAAGTTTGCGATGGGAGTCACGCTGCGGGACTCCAAGATACAAATATAGGGGTTGGAAGAGTATAAAGAAAGGTTTGTACTTGCCATAAAGGCTCTTGACATATAAAATGCTGTGGCGTTGTCCGAGGGGGCGTGCCCGTGCAGCCTGGAATGTAACGGCAACGCCCGTTCCCCCACGAGAAGCATACCGCTCTCGCTCACCGAAGGAATATACCACTTCATCTCGGCGGCCTGCATCCGGCCATCACGGTTATCATCCCGGTTCCGTAAAAACGGGGTGAAACAGGCATATTCGGCGTGGTAATTCTTGGCTGCCAAATTATAATGGTCTCTGCTGAGAGTCAGCTTCGCGTTGTCCACCTTCGTCATGACCTGCCATAACTGGTCTTGTTTACTTCTTCTCATCGGGTCAATCATGACCTCTTGACTGAAGTCGCCCGACCTTGCCATCACCTTCCAGGTATTCGACCAGCCGTTGGATGTATATTTATTATAAAAAGCATCCGGTTCTCCCGGAGCCTTCACCATAAAGTCCAGGTCCGGTGTCTCGTTCACGTTTTCCACCCCCCAGACACGCATGCCTTCGGGTCCCTCCGTAAACACCGTCTTGATGGACATCTGACGGATGGAAACGACAGCCTGGTGATAACGTGACTGCCGTCGGGGGAGATTTCATGCGACGTGTTCACCAGCAGGTCGAAAGTCCGATCCGGGGCGTTGGCAAAGGTTTTCCACAAGTTCTTGTCCTCGGGGGCGCCATCCCGCATGGGGTTCCGCTCGTAGAAATACTCGTTGGCGTAAACCGTCACCTTGCAAAGCCCGTGGAGGCATTAAATACATAATCGGGCTCTTTGACAAGTCGGTAAAGAAACTGTTCCAGCGAAAGCAGATGCGCCCCCGTGTTGGAGTAATATTCCATGGTTTCGTTTCCATTGTCAGACAGGGTGCTCGGGTGGATGAAGAACGCGAGCCAACCAGTGTCTGCCTTCTTCTCCCCTGAAGGAACGTATCCGTTATCCTCCAGCTGTTCCAGCTCCGCCCTCGTGTAAGAGACTATCTTGTCACAGAACGGGGTGCGTATGGCAAAGGAGATCATCGCGTCGTCCTTCAAACTGCCATCCGGATTGAAGATGGCAAGCTCGTCCTTGTTGAAACGCATCAGGCCCTGTTCATAATGGCAGTCAAAACTGAAGGAGCGGTGAGCGTCATATACAAGGCCTTCCACCCCGGGAGCGGGCTCCTCTTCCCGGTCCTTGTCGGACATCGCCTCCACTACCAGGTCGTTCATCCCCTTGATCGTCACGTTATAGGTATAGTGCACGTTACGTTCTATATCATAATCGTTGACCGGATCATTCTCCGCCGTGTATCCCAGATAAACGCGGTAGGTCACCCTCCCGAAACGCTCCGTTGAGACTTCACCGGTTGTCATATCCTGGCGTAACTCACCCGTGAACTCGATGTAGGGAGCCAGATCCGGAGCGTATTCTGTAGCTCCGTTCTGCACGTTCGGCTTCTCCGTAGCATCGGGAACGGGAGACTTCACTTGTTTCTGCCGCAGGTCATACCCCTTCCTCTCCGCATTGTAACCGGGAGAGGCGGGAGTTATCATTTTTTTTGCCAATTTCCGGTTCTCCGAAGGTAAACGTAGTAGTAGTAGTAGTAGTAGCGTCGCCCTCGAACTGGAATAATTCGGACAACCAGTACGAATCCATCTCCATCCCGCCGGCATCCCAGGGAGCCCCGGCGTCACTGCCCTTGACATGCTCGGTGACAAAGGTCGAAGCCGGCACGTTACCGACTCTCCATGTCCCGGGCACGAACGTGAGCCCCTCTCCGGTTTTCAGGTTGATCGTGATTTTCGCCTCCGCACGTTTCAGGGAGACCTCGAGGCGCCTGGTGTCGGGACTGATCTCCTCCGTCTTGGTAACTGACATCAGCAGGTTCCCGTTCGGTCGGAACAGGGTACGGGCGGTCATCTCCGCCTTGACCCTCTGAATGTCCGAAAGGGACGACACGCCAGCCAGGATCCCGGGCTCTACCTGAAACAGCCCGTCACCATCCGATTTATAGTTCGCCAGCAGGACCAGCGTCTTCTCTCCCGAGGTAATGGGGATGTTTTTCAGCAATCCCATGCTCGTGGGTGCATCCGTGTCCTTCTCGCCGGTTGCCGTTTCCAAGGCAGCAGCGGCCTGATAAAGCTCCGCACGGGGATACTCCCGGGAGAACTCCACGCCGCCGCGGGAATCGAAAACCCACAGGTAAAGGTCGTATATCTTTCTCTCCTCGCCTTCCGGCAGGCCCGAACGTGTCTTGGCCCTGTTGGCTGCCGTACCCACGCTGATATCTACCGTCGTGGGCACGCCTTCCGGGACACCGCTGCCCCGAAGCAGCTCCTCGTCCGTACAGCAGGTAAGAACGGGCAGTAACAAAAGAATGAAACAAGTTATTTTCAGCCTATATGCTTTCATATATAATAAAAATTTATAATGACAAAATCGTGAACATCACTGAAAAGGAGGGAACTCCACATCCTTCCGCTCCCAGGATTCGACCCGGTAGATAATCTCTCTGTCCGCGGCTTCCGGCAAGACCATGAATACCTTATAATCCCGGTTCGGTAAATGGGGCCGGAATACACCCCGGGAGAACTTTCCTCGCCAATGTCAAGCAAAAAGGTCCTTGTCCTGGTCTGTGAGATGTTTCCTCCTGTATAATACTCCACTGTCAGCTGTATCTTCGGGTGAGGGTGTCCTTCCTGCCAGGAATTGGCTTCCGGAATATACGGGGCCAGGTACTGGGGAAGGAAGAACTGCTCGTATTTTTGGGCGTCCATTTCCGTATAGTCAATCCCTCCGCCGGCATTGAGGGGGGCCTCGTAGATGGTCAGTTGCGCTTCATTTTTTATTCCATAGGAATACGTGCCCGTATGCTCCGTGTTCTTTCCCGTTCCCGGGGTGGATCCTGCAAGCTGGCCGCCGTCCGAGTCATTCTCCCTGAAAGAAGGAGACATCAGTACCGGAAAGTTCAAAAAGGCAATCCTTTTATAATTATAAATGATCTGCTCAAAGGGGGCAATGCTTGCGATGTATATTCTGACACGGGAGAAATCACGGAACAGCGGGATTGTGATATCCTGCACCTGCTCCCCGGAAGCGGGCTGGACGGCCGTGGACAGCTTTCCCGAAAGCATGCCCATATGCAACCTGTTGGATATTCCGGGAGCGTCATCCCAAGAGATATTGGAAGTTGTTGTCCAATCTATAATCTTCTCATCCGACGGGGAAGGAGTCACACCATCGTACGGGTTGTCCACCGGAATGCCGAGACTGCCGTCATCCTGCTCCCTGATGATGGCAGGGAATGCGGCTTCGACAATATCCTCCCTGTCCACCTCCTCCATGCCTTCCCCGAGGAAGTCCCATGGAACTGCGTTCTGCAGGATTCCTCCGGGCGTATAATAGGGCAGGTCCTTTCCTGTCTGGTTGGGGGCATAGAAAGCATAGAATTCACTCTCGCCTTTGGGGATGCGTATCTTGGTTTGATATTCCCCCTCCGCGTTGCCCGAACTGAAAGGAAGCAGGCGACTGTACACATACCGGTTCTGCTCCTTGTTGAAAACCATAAGTGCTATTCTGGGCTGTGCGGGGGCTTGGGGAAACAGTGTGCCGGTTTTATACCAGTTGGCCGGATCGGAGGAATAAAGGTCCAGCATCTCACTTCCCCCGGCTGTTACGCCACGGGTTGACAGGTTCAGCCTGACGGTCACGTCATCCTCTCCGGAAAGCGTTCCGGGATATCTTCTTCGTTCCGGCATCCTGTCAGGGCAAGGAAAAAGAGCGGCAACACCGTCATCACAAAGTTCCTCAAGGCCCTTACCGTGCGAGTATATTTAGTATCTTTCAGCATAATATTCATCAATCGGTTATGGGAACCACGTCAACGGCTTCCCAGGGTTTTACACTTACTGTCAGAGAACGGGGATTCTGGCGGAAGAACAGTGGAAGCACCGCTTCCTGCCGCCCCGTTATCCGTATCTGGTCGGGATACAGAGCGATATATTCCGCGACATCTACCGTGCAGAGAACCTTATCTCCCTGCATAAGACGGATCGTCAGCGGGTCCCCGTCCTTGAAGCGCAGGGTATTGAAATCAAGCACGAAACGGTCGTTTTTTCCTCCCGTGTAAAACGGAAGGTCGAAGGATGTTTCTCCGGAACGCTGCCCGGAAAAGGAGAAACGGGCTGAGAGCGTTTCCATCGTCAGGCGGAAGCCCGTCCCCTTGTTCTGTTCGTACCAGGTCCCGGCGTTCTCATCGTCGTCGGGAAGGACTACCGCATGGATTTTCACGTGCTGGGAATAAAGTCTTACCACGTCACGGGAGTCGTTCATGACCTTCGACGTGATGGTGGTTTCCCCAAGGTATAGCCTGTCAAACGTGCCGGCCGCCGGTCCGTCCTTTTCCGCCAGTTCGGGCCGGGAAACCGACGCTTCACCGTAAGCACCATCCCCGATAACCGTCTCGTTCAACGCGTTGCCCACGGCCACTACTTTATAATCACCTTCCGGGAGCCTGACCTCCAGCGGTGAAAGCAGCTGTTCTCCCTCCAGGTGGTGTTTCTCCACCAAGGCCCCGTTCCCGACGTCAAAGATGAAGACGTCAATGTCATCCACGTATTCCTGCAGATGTTCCCGGTTGTCATCGGCCAGGTAGGAGAAGACGATCGTGTTGCCAAGGCAGCCGCTCAGGTCGTCATACACCCGGTCACATGCGGTCACGAGGTATAAAGCGGCCAACAGGCCCAGCCAGGTCGGTATGTTTCTTATGTTCATACTTTACACTAATTATTATAAATCAATACTGTAATTTTCCCGAAAGAGAGGACACGTTTCCCTCCCGCGGGTAATAAAAAAGGAGGGGACAAACTTTCCCCTCCCCGAGAGTGCGGGGCGGATTCCGGTACCGGCCTGTCAGGCCGATACGGGAAAAGCGCTCCGGCAAGCGGCTATTACTCTCTATCTGTATCAGTCAAGGATGGGGAATACGTTCACAGCGGTCCAAGGCTGCACCTCGACACGGACGATGACGTTCACGTTCTCGTCCTCCAAATCCCCCTGTCCGCCCGGTTCGGGAGTCACACCTTCAGGAATGCTCGGGTCAACATCCACGAGGATACCCTGGCCCCCGTTCAGCGCAGCGAGATCCAGATTGATCAGGTAACCGCCCTTGCCGGCTTCCAGATCCGTCGTGCCTGCAGTTTCACCTTCTGCCTTCGCGTAACCGGATATAACGACAAAACGTCTGTCGGCGGATACGCCGTCGTCACCTGTCTTGAAAACGAAAGCAAGTTTTGGAGCGTTGTTTTCCTTACCGTAACCCGTAATGCCGTTCACGAAGAAGTTAAACGCTGCGGCCTTTGCCCCCTGTGCGAAATCGAAACCCGCTGCATTGAAATAGGAGGCCACTTCCGACAAGTCCGTGTTACCGTCGGGTTTGAACGTGCCGTCTTCGAATTTATAGCGGTCTCCGGCGTAGGTCTTGGCCCAGAACCAGTTTGCCTCTTCTTCCACTGTAAGTTGAGGAACAGAGAGCGTTCTGCTGAAACGGTTCATCAGGATACCTTGGTTTGCAGTGGTCACTTCGACAACCTGCAGCCATTGACTCAGGCTGGTCTGTTGGGCAATGTCAGACTTG
>ENA-OQAA01000428-OQAA01000428.1-human-gut-metagenome-genome-assembly--contig:-NODE-428-length-29371-cov-3.557208_pt1 | contig 29371 bp, 33 predicted proteins | sample MGYA00242489_ERZ504515 | MGnify/ENA primary metagenome ERZ504515 (study PRJEB26092, sample SAMD00036237) | human gut metagenome | host: Homo sapiens | study: EMG produced TPA metagenomics assembly of... | reverse complement strand
TTTACACCCATGTATATGTGGATGGGCGGAGATTATGACTGGTATTTTCCAGAAACGCAAAAAGCCTCGGGTTTCCACTACCGGAAATCCGAGGCTTTCACATAACATCTGATATTAAATTATAATCTTATTCCGCTACATCCTTCATAGAGAATGAGATTCTTCCATCTTGTCCTTGCCAAGGCATACAACCTTAACAACATCGCCAAGTGTGAGAACGTCTTCTACACGATTCACTCTTTCTTTGGAAAGCTTAGAAATGTGTACCATTCCTTCTTTTCCAGGTGCGAACTCAAGGAATGCACCGAAGTCTTTGATGCTGACAACTTTTCCTTCCAGAACCTGTCCGGCCTCAAAATCTGTGACGATGATGTGGATCATCTTCTGTGCTTCTTCCATACCTTTGGCATCTGTTCCGCAGATAGATACGGCACCATCATCTGTAATGTCGATCTTCACACCTGTCTGCTCGATGATCGCATTGATTGTCTTTCCACGCTGTCCGACAACATCACCGATCTTCTGTGGATCGATCTGCATCTGAATGATCTTCGGAGCGAATTCTCCAACCTCTGCTCTTGGAGCATCGATTGCTTTATTCATAACTTCATCAATGATGTAAAGTCTTGCTTTTCTTGTCTTAGCAATAGCTTCTTCAATGATCGGTCTTGTCAGTCCGTGGATCTTGATATCCATCTGGATCGCTGTGATACCTTTATGTGTACCGGCTACCTTAAAGTCCATGTCTCCGAAGAAGTCTTCCAGCCCCTGGATATCTGTAAGCACCAGATAATCATCGTCTGTATCACCGGTAACAAGTCCACATGAGATACCTGCTACTGCAGCCTTGATTGGTACACCTGCTGACATCAGTGACATAGAAGATGCACATACACTTGCCTGAGATGTAGAACCGTTAGATTCGAATGTCTCAGATACAGTACGGATCGCATACGGGAATTCTGCTTCGCTTGGAAGTACCGGAAGCAGCGCACGCTCTGCCAGTGCTCCATGTCCGATCTCGCGGCGTCCCGGTCCTCTGGATGGCTTTGTCTCACCTACAGAGTATGATGGGAAGTTGTAATGATGCATATATCTTTTGACTGTCTCTGCTTCATCCAGACCATCCAGTTTCTGAGCTTCAGAAAGTGGTGCTAATGTACAGATATTGCAGATCTGTGTCTGTCCACGAGTGAACATTGCAGAGCCATGTACTCTAGGGATCAGGTCAACTTCTGCCGCAAGTGGTCTGATCTGGTCGATCTCTCTTCCGTCCGGACGTTTGTGGTCTTTTAAGATCATCTTACGTACCGTCTTCTTCTGATACTGATATACAGCTTCAGGAAGAACTGCAAGCCACTCTTCATTTTCAGCAAATGCTTCTTCTAATTTTTCTGTTACGGCGCGGATATTCTCTTCTCTTGTCTGTTTGTCATCGGAGAATACTGCTACTTCCATCTCTTCCGGAGTAACGATCTCTTTGATTGCTGCAAAGAGTTCTTCCGGAACTGCACAGCTTTCATATTCGTGTTTCGGTTTTCCGCATTCTGCCACGATTGTATCAATAAATGCGATTACCTTCTGGTTTAATTCATGCGCAGCAAAGATCGCATCGATCATCTGCTGCTCAGGAACTTCATTTGCTCCTGCTTCGATCATGATGACTTTCTCTTTTGTCGAAGCAACCGTTAAAGCCATGTCAGATACTGCTTTCTGAGCTGCTGTAGGGTTGAATACGAATTCGCCGTCAACCAGACCTACCTGTGTAGTAGAGATTGGTCCGTCAAACGGGATATCAGAGATTGTTGTTGCGATTGCTGCACCAAGCATAGCTGTAAGCTCCGGTGAACAGTCCTGATCGACAGATAATACTAGGTTCTCCAGTGTTACATCGTTACGGTAATCCTTCGGGAACAGTGGTCTCATCGGACGGTCGATCACACGACATGTAAGGATTGCATTCTCAGATGCTTTTCCTTCTCTCTTATTGAATCCCCCAGGAATCTTTCCTACCGCATACATTCTTTCATTGTATTCAACGCTCAGTGGGAAGAAATCGATTCCGTCTCTTGGCTTCTCTGAAGCAGTTGCTGTACACAGTACAGTTGTATCACCATAATGCATTAACACAGCACCATTTGCCTGTTTTGCAACTCTGCCGACATCAACTCTTAAGGTTCTTCCGGCGAGTTCCATCTCAAATGTTTTATACATAAATGTGTTCTCCTTTATTTTTTCTTTTGTGGTTCAAGATCACCCCGAAACTACTGAAAAACACATTTTTATATCAAATATACTTTTCAGTGGTCTCGGTGAAGTTTTCCCAATCCACAATCTTACTTATTATAGCATACACTTTCACAAAAAGCTATACCTAAAATCGTTCACATGCTCTGTCACTGATGACTAACTGATGACTTTTATTGCTTATTCCGATAATAGAAAAGGGACATTCTTCCGAATGTCCCCATAAAAAGCATGAATTATTTTCTTAATCCAAGTTTCTCAATCAGTGCACGATATCTTTCGATGTCTGTCTTCTTCAGGTATGCAAGAAGTCCTCTTCTCTGTCCTACCATCTTAAGAAGTCCTCTTCTTGAGTGGTGATCCTTTGGATTAGCTTTGAAATGATCTGTAAGATCATTGATTCTTGCTGTCAGGATAGCGATCTGTACTTCCGGTGATCCTGTATCTCCTGCTGTTCTGCCATACTGTGCTACGATCTGTTCTTTCTGTTCTTTAGAAATCATGTTTGTTTCCTCCTGTATTCTCTTAAATTAAAACGCCTGATATTAAGTAACGGTTGGAGTTTCCAGTTACCGAACACCGGCTTCAACGTTGCTTAGTATATCATATGAACTTCCCTGTGTAAAGAGAAATTTATACAATTCCAAAATATTCCATTCCCTTTGCAATATCCTTATCAATCTGTTCTTTCAGTGCTCCGATTCCATTGAATTTTTGTTCCGGTCTCCGGAATTCCATCAGACTGATCCGGACTTTTTCTCCGTATGCATTTCCCGAATATCCAAAAAGAAACGCTTCGATCAACAGCTTCTTCTCTTCCGTTACAGTGGGCTTAATACCGACATTTGCAATTCCCGGATAGGTCTTGCCCTGTACATCGATCTTACAGAAATAGACTCCGTGTGCCGGCACGATCTTTCCGTCAGGCCATGCAACATTCAGTGTCGGAAATCCGAGCGTACGGCCAAGCTGCCTGCCATGTTCGACCATCCCCTCTACTTCAAATGGATAACCAAGCAGTTTTCTGCCAGTCCCACATCTCCGGCTTTTACCACTTCTTTTACATAAGTACTGCTGATGATCCGGTCATGATAACATTCTTTTTCTATGACGATCAGCTGATAGTCATATTGATCTGCATATTCCGCCAGCATATGCACATCCCCGCGTTTCTCACATCCGAATGTAAAGTCTGTTCCTACCACAACATATTTGGCATGAAAAAGATCATGAATGATCTCCTGTATAAAATCCTCCGCACTTTTCTGACGGAAAGATTCAGTAAACGGGCATTCGATCAGGTAATCGACTTCGTCTTTCACCCTTTCCTGCCGTTCTTCCCCGACCATCAGAAGTTCCGGAGTAATCCCTCTTTCCTTCCATAGCGGTCTCATGTCAAACGAACATACGATGCTGTTAATATTCTCCTGTTCTCCTAATTCACGAACTTTTGTCACAAGCACCTGATGGCCTCTGTGTAATCCATCAAACTTTCCAAAAGTCACCGCTGCCTGCCGCTTCCGTTATATTCCGCAAGCTCCCTGATATACTGCATAGTCTTTTCTTCCTCGTTTACTCGTTAAAAAACATCTTGACGATGTGATATTTTTTTTCTTTTTCTTTCCACTGATAAATAGCAATGAATTTACCTGATTCCTCATACAGACGCACCTGTCTGTCTTCCTCCTGACTGTCTGCGTCTTTCAGCATCTTCTCATCCAGCGGATTCCCGTTTTTTGCAAATGCTTTCCAGTCATCCTTCACTGTGATCTTTGGATATAACGGGAACATTTCATCAATTGGCACCAGAATCTCCTCAAGCATCCCCTCCTGCTTTAATGCTCCGATTTCTTCCAGTGTCTTTGCATCCTTTATCTGAAACGCCGATACTCTTGTACGGATCAGTGATTCCATACATCCGCCACATCCAAGCTGTTCGCCGATATCGTGGCAAAGAGTCCTGATATAGGTTCCTTTGGAACACGACACCTCCATACGGACCCGCGGAAGATCCATTTCTATGATCCGGATATCCAGGATTTTCACCGGACGGGCTTTTCTTTCTACGACCTTTCCTTCTCTGGCAAGCTCATATAATTTTTTCCCGTTTACCTTAAGTGCCGAATACATCGGTGGAATCTGATCATAGTCTCCGATAAAGCTTTCGATTACTTCTCTTACTTTATCTGCTGTAAGTGTTTCCGTACTTTTTTCTTCCAGAATCCTGCCCGTGATATCCTGTGTGTCAGTTGTCATACCGAGAAGCATAACTGCCTCATAAGTCTTATCCTTATCCGTCAGAAGATCACAAAGCTTGGTTGCTTTTCCCAAGCAAACCGGAAGAACACCTGTCGCATCCGGATCAAGTGTTCCGGTGTGTCCGATTTTTTTCTGTCCCACGATCCCACGGAGTTTTGCTACTACATCGTGGGAAGTGAACCCTTTTTCTTTATACACATTAATGATTCCGTGTATCATAGTTTACTGCTCCTGTGTCTTTTCCAGTTTTTCCATCTGCGCTTCGATCTGTTTTGACAGATTGTTCAGCACATCAAACGGTGTTCCTGTCATTGTAAATCCAGCTGCCTTCTTATGACCACCACCGCCAAAATACTGTGCAATCCTGCTGACATCGACCTTCTCTTTTGAACGGAGGCTTACTTTGAATTCATTCTCCTCAGTTCATACATAAACACGGCAACTTCTACCCCTTCCGTTACACGGAGCTGGCTTACAATTCCTTCCAGATCTTTCGGTCTTACCCCGTAAAACTCCATCACATCTTTTCGGATAAAAGATGCAATACCGGTTCCATTCAGAAACAGGATACTTTCCATCAATGCGCGCCCCATTACAAGATTCTGTGCGTAGGATTTCGCATAGAATGTCTCTTCTATGATCTTTGGTGCGTCAATTCCTTTTTCCAGAAGTTTCGCAGCCACCCGGAATGTCTCCGGTCCGGCACAGGAATACTGGAATACTCCCGTATCATGCACGATTCCAAGATATAGTGCTTCCGCTACATTTTTAGAAACCTTCTCTTCATCCAACAGTCCGTATACCAGCTCTGATGTTGAACTTGCTTCCGGAACGATATGATTGACCTCTGCAAAGCCAATGTTGCTGATATGATGATCTACACAGAATGTATGCTTTGCTTTTACAAACAATGATTTGGAATATTCCAGTCTGTCTGTATCCCCGCAATCCAGGGAAATAAAGAGATCATATATTTTTTCTTCATTATCCACAGACTCCAGAATTGTCTCTGTTCCATTTAAGAAATGAAAAGATTCCGGGATATCTTTCAGATAAATGTCTACGGTTTTATCACTGTAATTTTCGCGGATATACTGTCCGAGTCCCACGCAGGAACCCACACAGTCTCCGTCCGGGCGTATATGTCCGCCGATCGCAATCGTGGACACATTCTCCAATACTTTACTCAGCATCTTCCTCAACACCTTCCGTTTTCAGGTCTTTGGTTACTTCATCGATCTTCTTTGACATATTGACACCATATTCAATAGACTGATCCAGCACGAACCTGATCTCCGGTGTATTACGGAGATTCAATGTTCTTGCCAGTTCCCGGCGGATATATCCTTCCGCACTCTGCAGACCCTTGATCGTCTGTTCCTGCTCGTAAGCATCTCCGAGCACACTGATATATGCCTTACATGTCTTAAGGTCCGGCGCAACTTCTGCAGCTACAACCGAAGTCCACGGTGCAACACGCGGGTCTTTTAATCCCCCGCGGATGATGTTCGATAACTCGTGCTGCACCTCTGTATTTACTCTTGTATTCTTAATACTTCTTTTTCTCATTTTTATATCAACTCCTAGCGTGGAATCTCTACCATCTCAAATGCCTCTACGAGGTCACCTTCTTTGATGTCATTGAAGTTTGCAAATACGAATCCGCATTCGTAACCTGCTTTTACTTCTTTTACATCGTCTTTGAATCTCTTCAGTGATGCCAGAGGTCCTTCAAATATTACAATACCGTCACGTGTCAGGCGGACAGAACAGTCTCTCTTGAACAGACCGTCAAGGACATAAGATCCGGCGATTGTTCCGACTCCCGAAGCCTTGAATGTCTGACGTACTTCTGCGTGTCCGAGTACTTTCTCCTCAAATACAGGATCCAGCATACCTTTCATGGCCGCTTCTACGTCTTCGATCGCATTGTAGATGACACGGTACAGACGAATGTCTACACCTTCACGGTCTGCCGTTTCTTTTGCAGTTGCATCAGGACGTACATTGAATCCGATGATAATAGCATTTGATGCAGAAGCAAGACTTACGTCCGATTCATTGATCGCACCAACACCACCGTGGATGATCTTAACGACTACTTCATCGTTCGAGAGTTTCAGCAGGCTCTGTTTGATTGCTTCTACAGATCCCTGTACATCTGCTTTTACGACGATTCCAAGTTCTTTTAAGTTACCCTCCTGGATCTGTGTAAACAGATCATCCAGAGAAAGTTTGGATTTTGTCTCTTCCAGAAGTTTTACTTTGCTCTGTGAGATAAATGTCTCTGCGAAGTTTCTTGCTTCTTTTTCATTTCCGCATCCAACGATAACCTCTCCGGCATTCGGTACATCATTCAGTCCCAGGATCTCTACAGGTGTAGACGGGCCTGCTTCTTTGACTCTTCTTCCCTTATCATCCATCATGGCTCTTACTTTACCAAACGCAGAACCGGCAGCGATTGGATCTCCGACGCGAAGTGTTCCCTTCTGAACCAGGATATTGGCAACAGAACCTCTTCCCTTATCCAGTTTTGCTTCCAGGACAAGACCTCTGGCACGACGGTTTGGATTTGCCTTTAATTCCATTACTTCTGCTGTCAGAGCGATCATTTCCATCAGATCTTCCAGTCCTTCACCTGTCTTGGCAGATACCGGAACAAAGATCGTGCTTCCGCCCCAGTCTTCCGGAATCAGTTCATACTCTGTCAGTTCCTGTTTTACACGGTCGATGTTGGCACTAGGTTTATCCATCTTATTAACAGCAACGATGATCTCTACACCCGCAGCCTTTGCATGGTTGATCGCTTCTACTGTCTGCGGCATAACACCATCATCTGCTGCTACTACAAGAACAGCGATATCTGTAGAACTTGCTCCACGCATACGCATTGCTGTGAACGCTTCATGTCCCGGAGTATCCAGGAATGTGATCTTCTCTCCGTTGATTTCTACAACATACGCACCAATGTGCTGTGTGATACCACCGGCCTCACGGTCAATAACATTGGTATGACGGATCGCATCCAGAAGAGAAGTTTTACCATGGTCAACGTGACCCATAACACAGACTACCGGCGGACGTTTCTTCATTTTCTTTTCGTCCTCTTCGTCTTCCTTCAGAAGTTCTTCGATTACATCTACAACTTCTTCCTTCTCACACAGGACATCGAATTCCAGCGCGATCTCTTCTGCTGTCTCGTAATCGATTTCCTGGTTTACAGTAGCAATCTTGCCCTGCATAAACAGCTTTTTCACGATCACAGATGGTACGATCTTCATCTTGTCTGCCAGTTCTTTGATTGTCAGGACTTCCGGGATTGTGATCTGTTTGATCTCTTCTTCTACCTTCTGCTCTTTCTGCTGTGGTTTCTGAAGCTGCTGCTTCGGCTCGTTTTTCTTCTTACCCTTTGACATTCTTTCTTCATCATCGCGACGATAATCTTTCTTCTTGTGATCGTCTTTTCCCTTGGCATTCTTTCTCTGTGGTTTCTGTCCTTCGATTGCAGGAGCCGGAATGCTTGTGTTATTTCTTCTGTCATTTCTTCTGTTATCTGATTTTTCTCCGAATTTGCGTCCCTGTCTGTCATCACCACGGTTGTTGTCATATCTGTTATCGCGGTCTCCCTGATTTCTGTCGGAACGGCCATTCTGCGGACGGTCGCCTCTCTGGAATCTCTGTCCGCCTCTTCCTTCCTGACGATCACTACGTCCGTCTCTTCCGCCGCCGCGTCTGTCGCTGCCGCGGTTATTTCTGTTGTCGTCTCTGTTTGTTCTTTCTGTTCTTTCATTTCTGTCCGGTCTTTCGTTTCTTTCCGGACGTCTGCCCTGTGCTCTTTCTGCTGCCGGCCTCTCTGTTCTCTTTGGAGCCTGTGCCTCTCCTGTTGCTGTGTTCTGTGCCGCAGGGCGCTTTGCCGGACGGCCGTTATTTGCCTGCATCTGTTTTCCCTGTCCGGAATTCTGACGGTTTCCGCCGGATCTTCTTCCTTTATTACCGCCGTTCTGTGTATTCTGCGGACGGAATACATGCACGATATTCTTTTTCTTTGGTGTTTCTGATTTTTCTGTATTTTCGTTTATATTTGTTTCTATATCTTTATTTGACATATGATCTGCCTCCTCTACGCAATTGTCTGATTCTCTGTGTCTATATGCTTCCGGATACCTTTTGCGAATCCCTCATCAAGGACCACCAAAGATGCGCGGAATTCTTTTCCCATTGCATGCCCCAATGTCTCTTTGTCTTTGTAAAAATAGATCGGAACCTGATAAAAGTCACACATGTTCTGAAATTTCTTCTTGGTATTATCGGATGCATCGTCTGCAACGATCACAAGACATGCTCTTTTGGATTTTACTTCTTTCTCCGTACAGAACTCTCCACTTGCAACCTTGCCGGCTTTTGTAGCCAGACCAATCATAGATAATGCTTTATTCTGACTCAAGTACTTCCATCTCCTTTTCCAGTGCTTCATACACTTCTTTTGGAATAGCCTGCTTAAAGGATCTCTCCAGGCCTTTGTTCTTCACTGCTTTTGCAAGGCAGCCGCCATTCGGACAGAGATAAGCACCGCGTCCGTTCTTTCTTCCTGTCGCATCCAGCAGAAATTCTCCCTCCGATGTGCGGATGACACGAATCATCTCTTTTTTACTCTTCATTTCCTGACACCCTACGCATTTGCGCATAGGAACTTTTTTATTTACTCCCACGAATTATCACCTATTCCTCTGTGTCCTCAACTTCGTCGAATGTGATCTCTGCGTCGTCTTCATCATATTCAGCATCTGCCGTGTTCTCTACATCGAATTCTTCTGCATCGTCATCATACTCTTCTTCGTACACGCCTTCGCTTAATTCCATGTAGTTTTCCGGAAGTTCTCCGGACTCGATTGCCTGCGTTTCATTTTTGATGTCGATCTTATATCCTGTCAGTCTTGCTGCAAGTCTTGCATTCTGTCCTTCTTTACCGATTGCCAGAGATAACTGATAATCCGGAACGATAACGCTGGCTGTCTTTTCATCCGGATCAGCCATTACAGAGATAACCTTTGCCGGGCTTAATGCATTCTCGATCAGAATAGCCGGGTTGTCACTCCAGTTGATGATATCGATCTTCTCCCCACGCAGCTCATTGACGATCGCATTGACTCTGGCTCCGTTCATACCGACGCATGCTCCGACCGGATCTACGTCAGGATCGTTAGACCATACGGCAATTTTTGTTCTGCTTCCCGCTTCTCTTGCAATGCTCTTGATCTCTACGGTACCATCTTCACTTCTGTAACTTCTGATTCAAACAGACGTTTTACAAGTTCCGGATGTGTACGGGACACGAGGATCTTTGGTCCCTTTGTCGTATTCTTTACTTCTACCACATACAATTTGATACGTTCTGTCGGTTTGAATACCTCGCCTTTTACCTGTTCGTTCTCTGTCAGCATAGCATCCGCCTTACCAAGGTTGATGCTGACATTCTTTCCGACATAACGCTGCACAATACCTGTTACGATATCTTTTTCTTTTTCAAAATACTGATCGTATACAACCTTACGCTCTTCTTCGCGGATCTTCTGCAAGATCAGGTTCTTGGCATTCTGTGTTGCAATACGTCCGAATGATTTAGACTCGATCGGAATATGCACGATATCACCAAGTTCAAACTTGCTGTCAATCTCTTTTGCATCTTCCAGACTGATCTGTTCCAGTTTGTCTTCTACTTCTTCCACAACTGTTTTCTCAGCATATAACTGATACTCGCATGTTTCTTTGTTCATGATCAGTTTGATATTATCTGTTTTACCGAAATGGTTTTTACAGGCATTCATCAGTGAATTTTCAATGGCGTCTAACAGTGTTTCTTTGCTGATATCTTTCTCTTTCTCCAGTATATTTAACGCTTCTAATAATTCTGTATTCATGGTCTTTCCTCCTTGCTTATCCATGCCGTTTAAAAATCAAACGCTAATCGGATCAGTGCGATCTCGCTCTTTTCAAATGTTTTCTCGGTCTCATCTTCCATCTCGATCGTAACCGTTGTCTCATCGTAATCTTTTAAGATTCCGGTGAATTCTTTCTGTCTGTCAATCATGCGGTAGGTTCTGATCTCGACTTCTTCTCCAAGGCTTCTCCTGAAGTCCTTTTCCTTCTTCAGCGGTCTGCCAAGTCCGGGTGAACTGACTTCCAGGATATAGGAATCTTCGATATAATCTTTCTCATCCAAAATGTCGGAAAGTCTGCGGCTTACAGCCTCACAGTCATTCACTCCGATTCCGCCCGGTTTATCAATATATGCACGAAGATACCAGTTACTTCCTTCTTTTACATATTCGACATCCACCAGTTCAAATCCATACTCTTCCACGATCGGAAGCAGGATCTCTTCTGTTTTCTGTTCATACATTTCTCTTTTTGACAATCTAAAATCCTCCTTATGCAGACCTTATTTATCTACGTTATACGATCAGCCGGTCTTCTTTCATTTATGCTTTTCACCTGCTTATCCGCAGGATCTGCCACTGGCAGATTCTGCTGCATACTTTGATATGCAACAAAGAAGAGTGAACGATATGTCCACTCTTCTGCCGGTTGATTTATGTAACTGAATTAACTATAGCACCGTTTTTCTGCAAAATCAAGGGATTTTGCGTATTTTTTACATTTTTCCATGTTTGAATGCCATCATCATCTCATTTGTCAGGCTCAGATCTTCAGCCTCTACCGGCATCTGCTCCCTTTCAAACCACTCTGCCATGGCAAGTTCATCGGTATCGAGCGTGATACCGTCTTCCCCGTCCAGTTCACAGAAGAATCCCATCAGCAGTGTATCGGTAAAGGACCACGGCTGACTCTTATAATACCGCAGATTCTTTACCTTCAGTCCGACTTCTTCCATGACCTCACGCCTTACCGTCTCCTCAATGGATTCACCCGTTTCATTAAAGCCTGCGAGCAGTGCATACTTTTTGTATTCTCTTCCCGCATACTTCGACATCAGGATCTTATTTCCATGTGTGACAGCTATGATCACCGCCGGACATATCTTCGGAAATTCCATCATTCCACAATCCGGACAACGCATCATGCGTTCTTTGTCGTCATGTACCATAGGCTGCCCGCAGTGGCCGCAGAATTTCCGTGACTGATACCAGCGGTAAAGCTGCCATCCTGTCACTGCGGCAAATTGTCTGTACTTTGGTCTGGCCTCGCGGAAATACTGATTATCCTTCAGTTCAAACCCCGGAAAGTCTGCCGGGTCAATCCCATCCGCCAGATAGTAACCCTGTCCGTCAATCGAGAAGAGATACGTATAATCTTCATAGATATCCGGATAACAGACTGCAGCCTCTTTGAATGTCAGAAAAGAAATCTCCTGATCTTCCAGCTTCACCAGAATCTTTCTTCCTTCATAATACAAGATCACGCTGTCTTCCTTTGGCGGCTCCGGGACATATTCATTTCTATATACATGTGGTTCAATGTTCTGTATCATATCGTTTACCCTCTGTACTTTGTTCCTGTACCATCTCGTTTTGCAAGCTTCAGACGGTTCAGGGTGACTTCTTTTTCATGGTATGAAATCTTACACTCAGTTCCCTCTTCAAACAGGTATACATTTGTCAATGCATCGTCTTTTTTCAAGCGGATACCCCGCACTCCGATCGCGCCTTTCTTCTTCTCCGTAACTTCTGCTGCCGGAAAACGCAGGAAAAATCCATCTGCCGTCTGCAGTACAATATGCTGGTTCTCCGTCACCACCCTGATATTCACGACTTCATCTTCCGGCTGAAGTTTTGTTGCCGCAATGGTGCGTTTTGTTACCTGGAATTCGCTTCCGCCGACCTTCTTGACCATGCCCTGCTTTGTGGCAAACAACAGATTCGCATACCGCATCTGTTCGGAATCACAGATATATACAATTTCTTCCTGTGTACTGTCGTAATTACTGATATTGTCGATCGGCTGTCCTTTATCACGGAATTTTCCATATGGAAGATCCATCACTTTCACCTGATGCATCTTCCCATCCTTTGTAAAAATACAGATCCTGCCGGTATTCATGCAGTGCAGGATGTATTTATTTTCATTATCTGCCGCCTCTTTATTACGCTCATACGTACTGACATCAACCGTCTTTGCATATCCGAAACGATCCATCAGGAATACGATCTCCTGCTCTTCCACTTTCTTCTCTTCAAACACAGCCTCTTCTGCATTCTCTACAACCGTACGTCTCTTTCTTGCGAATTCTTTCTTGATACGGTCCAGATCTTCCATGATGACAGCTGCCATAGAATCATAATTGTTCAGGATATCTTCATATCTTGCGATCTTCGCAAGTGTCTCTTCGTGCTCTTTCTGAAGTGCTTCAATCTCCAGACCGATCAGTTTATAGAGCCTCATTTCCAGGATCGCAGTTGCCTGACGCTCTGTAAACCTTAACATTCCTGCCATTTTTTTTGAAATAGAAGACTTGAATTTGATATTCTCTGTCTCACCGTTCACCAGACATGCCTTTGCATCTTTTATGCTCTGGCTTCCTCTTAATATCTCAATGATCAGGTCGATTACATCACACGCTTTGATCAGACCTTCCTGGATTTCTTTTTTATCCTGTTCTTTCTTCAGCAGTGTATTATATTTTCTCGTTGCCATGTCAAACCGGAAATCTACATGTGCCTCAATAATACGTTTCAGGCCCATAGTCTCCGGTCTTCCGTCTGCAACTGCCAGCATATTTACTCCGAAAGTATCTTCCAGTCTGGTCTTCTTATAAAGCATATTGGTCAGGTTTTCTACATCTGCCCCCTTTTTCAGGTCGATGACGATACGGATGCCTTCTTTGGATGACTGGTTGGAAATGTCTACGATATCCGTTGTCTTCTTGGTCTCCACCAGATTGCAGACATCATTTAAGAATTTTCCGATTCCCGCACCGATCATCGTATACGGGATCTCTGTGATAACCAGACGCTTCTTTCCGCCCTTCACATCTTCCACTTCAACTTTTCCGCGGATCTTGATCTTTCCGGTTCCTGTCTCGTATATCTGTGGCAGGTCGTCCTTATTGACCACGATTCCTCCTGTCGGGAAGTCCGGTCCTTTGATATATTTCATCAACTGTCGGGTCGTGATCTCATCATTTTTCATGTAGGCTTTCACCCCGTCCACAACCTCCCCCAGATTGTGTGTCGGGATACTGGTTGCCATACCGACCGCAATGCCTTCCGCACCGTTGACCAGAAGGTTCGGAATACGTACCGGAAGTACGGCCGGTTCCTTCTCTGTCTCGTCAAAGTTAGGCACAAAGTCTACAATGTCCTTGTCCAGATCGGCCAGATATGCTTCCTGCGTGATCTTAGCAAGCCTCGCTTCGGTATAACGCATTGCCGCTGCACCGTCTCCTTCGATCGAACCAAAGTTACCGTGTCCGTCTACAAGGACCATCCCTTTTTTAAATTCCTGTGCCATGACCACCAGTGCATCATAGATGGAGCTGTCCCCATGCGGGTGATATTTACCCATGGTATCTCCGACGATACGCGCACACTTACGGTACGGTTTATCATACCGTATTCCCAGTTCATGCATGTCATAAAGTGTACGTCTCTGTACCGGTTTTAATCCGTCTCTTACATCCGGCAGGGCTCTGGCAATGATTACACTCATCGCATAATCAATATATGATTTTTTCATCACATCCGAATATTCGGTTCTGACGATCTGTGAATCCTGCATTTTCTCTCTCCTATTCTATATATCAAGTTCCGCTTCCGTTGCATTCTCATAAATAAAGGAACGTCTCGGCGGTACTTCCGATCCCATCAGCATCTCGGTTACACTGGATGCCATTCTTGCATCTTCAATCTCTACCAGTTTCAGGATCCTGGTCTCCGGATTCAGGGTAGTCTCCCACAACTGCTCCGCATCCATCTCTCCAAGACCTTTGTATCTCTGTAAGGTAAATGGACCGTCATGTGTCTTTCTGTATTTTTCCAGTGCTTTGTCATCATACAGATACTCTTCTTCGCCCTTCTTCGGCATCGCCTTGTAAAGAGGCGGCATCGCAATATAGACATGTCCTTCAAAGATCAGTTCCGGCATAAAGCGGTAGAACAACGTCAGGAGCAGTGTCGAGATATGGCACCGTCCACGTCCGCATCAGCCATGATGATGATCTTATCATAACGCAGTTTTCTGATGTCAAAGTCATTTCCGTATCCTTCGGAAAATCCACAGCCAAATGCATTGATCATTGTCTTGATCTCTGCGTTTGCCAGTACTTTATCGATACTTGCTTTTTCCACATTCAGGATCTTACCACGGATTGGCAGGATTGCCTGGAACATACGGTCTCTGGCCGTCTTTGCAGAACCTCCGGCAGAATCCCCCTCCACAATGAAAATCTCACATTTTGACGCATCACGGCTCTCACAGTTGGCAAGCTTTCCGTTACTGTCAAATGAGTATTTCTGCTTTGTCAGCAGATTGGTCTTCGCACGTTCTTCCGTCTTGCGGATCTTTGCCGCCTTTTCTGCACATCCGATCACCTTCTTAAGGGTCTCAAGATTCCGGTCAAAAAAGCGGATGATCTCATCATTCGTCACCTTACTACAGGCTTTCGCCGCATCCGGGTTATCAAGCTTTGTCTTGGTCTGTCCTTCGAATCTCGGATCCGGATGTTTGATCGATACGATTGCAGTCATACCGTTACGGATATCCGCCCCGGTAAAATTCGCATCCTTTTCTTTCAAAACTCCAAGTTCTCTTGCATACTGGTTGATTGCTGTCGTAAACGTCGTCTTGAATCCGGTCAGATGCGTTCCTCCCTCTGCATTATAGATATTATTGCAGAAACCAAGCACATTTTCATGGAACTCATTGACATACTGGAAAGCCACCTCAACTTCGATGCCTTCTGCTTCCCCTTTGAAATACACCGGATCATGCACGACTTCTTTTTTGTGATTCAGTTCGCGGATGAATCCAAGGATTCCATCCGGCTCATGATAAATGACCTGTTCCGGCTCCGCTCCCCTCTTATCTTCGAACACGATCTTAAGATCCGGGTTCAGATACGCTGTCTCATGAAGCCTGCTTTTTACCTCTTCTGCTTTGAACTTTGTCTTTTCAAATATGGTATCATCCGGAAGGAAATTCACCTTCGTTCCGGTCTTTCTTGTCTTTCCGATCGTCGGCAATAATCCATCTTCCAGTTCGATCACCGGTTTTCCCTGTTCATACCTGTCATGATGGATATATCCGTCCCTGCTGATCTGTACATCCATATAAGTTGACAATGCATTTACGACAGAGGAACCGACACCATGGAGTCCCCCGCTGGTCTTGTATGCCGAATCGTCGAACTTCCGCCCGCATGAAGTGTCGTATATACCACACGTGCCGCCGATACGCCGGTCGCATGAAGGTCTACCGGCACACCACGTCCGTTATCTGCGATCGTTGCTGATCCATCTTTTTCCAATGTCACATGGATCTCGTTGCAGTATCCAGCCAGGTGCTCATCCACCGCATTATCCACGATCTCATAGATCAGATGGTTCAGGCCTTTGGTAGAAACACTTCCTATATACATTCCGGGTCTTTTTCTTACCGCTTCCAGTCCTTCCAGGATCGCGATACTGCCCGCATCATATGTATTCTTTTTCGCCATTCTTTCTATATCCTTTCTCCGTTTCATCCGTATGAAAAATGCCGAAAGCTATTCTGTCATATATTATTCATAAGGATCATACAGATTTTTCCATACTTTGAATATCTTATCATAAAATATTTTTGAATCAAGACAACACCTGATGCAGAAGTTCTGCAAGAATCTCCATCGCATTGCGCATCTCTTCCACTGTATTGGTCTGCGCTCCGGCTTCGATCAGAAGTGTCTTTGGCTTGAAATGCATATTATAACGGTACGCACGCAGAAAAATGTGTCTGGCAAATCCCGGATAATATGTTGCCGCTGCAATCTCCATCTGCAGGGAAAATGCCAGGTTATCTTCCAGGTATGGGTTGGACAGATAACTGATATTTCCATTTGCCCGCGTCCTGCTGAGCCCGTTGAAGAACATGATCTGCGCCGTCGGCTTACCGTCTATCTCTGTCACCAGGTGCGTCCCTTCCGCCACGCCATCCCGGTGAAGATCGATCACAACTTCGATAGCCGGATTCTCTTTCAGTATTTTCTGCACATCCGGCTCTGCAAGCTGATACGCCTTACTCCGATCCAGTTTCCCATTCACCAGATCATATACCCCTTCGTGATGATATGTGGATATTCCATACTTTTGATTCAAAAGTTCAGACAGATACGTCCCCATTCCCACAATTGATGTACCGGCATCTCCCGGAACAGAATCTGCAAATTGTTCCTGGGAATGCGTGTGGTAGATCAGAACTTTAGCCCCTTTTGTATCCGGATTTAATTTCATATCTTTTCCCATCAGCTTATCTGCATTGATCAGTCCCTCATCTGCCATAGTACTGCTGTCCACGGTATAGAAATGACTCATAAGATATTCATAATCTCTTAGCTTTTCCATGGAAATATCTGCTTTTACCACTGGTGTTTTCCATGTCTCCTTCTCCTCTGTATCCGGATTCTGTGTGATCAGTTTGCCATTTTTATCTACGGCGTTCTCATCATTTTCCTGTTTTCCAGTATCATGCATACGTCCTGGAATCTTCGCCGGCCGTCTCTTCCTTCCCTTGTTCTGTCATAAATGCACCGGCAGGCCATAACCACCGCATCACTTCCCATGCCAGATCCTTTGACGGAGTATCCGTCTGATCCTTTTCTGCCGCATAGACAAGTGCCGGCAGCATCATTCTGACAGCACCGTCCGCAATCTCCTGTTTCCCTTTTTCTGCAAAAACCCTTCCATTTATTATTCCGGTTCCGACACCTGTTTCTTTCATGATACAGATCAGAAAACATCCGGCAATGATCCTCACCGCATGCTGTATATATTTTTTGCATCTGCTCTGCATGTCTTGTTCTTTCACACCTGCACACCCCGATATTTTGTTAATCTTACGCTCTACTTTCTAAAGGTAAGGTATGCAGTCATCTCGCTTTCTATGCTGTTTCTTCTTTTTTTTTCTGATTCCCCTGCTTTTCCTGAAAATAACAGATTCAATGCCTCCGAGACGGTATAGCTGATCCTTCTTATCGTCTCATCGATATCTTTCGGTGTTACGAACATTCCGTTCAGATGTGGTGCGATCAGTTCTTTTACCAGTTCGTATTTTTCCGCAGAATTGTATCCTTGCAATACGACACCTACCCCTTTCAAATTCTCCGACGTCTCCAGTGCCGCAATAAAATTCTCCATCGTGTCATTTACAATCGTTGCGGCATCCACTACCGTCGGAACACCGATCGCGATCACCGGGATTCCCATCGTCTCTTTCGTGATCACGCTTCTGTGATTCCCCACACCCGCTCCGGGATGGATCCCGGCATCCGAGATCTGTATGGTCCGGTTCAGTCTTTTACTGCTTCTTGCCGCCAGCGCATCGATCACCAGGATCATATCCGGCTTTGTCTCCTTTACGACTCCCTGCACAATCTCTGCCGTCTCCATCCCTGTCTGCGCCATCACTCCCGGAACGATTGCACTTACGATCCGGCTTTTTTCTTCTACGCCATATCTTCCATATTCCTGTACCATATGCCTGGTGATATTCAACTGATCTACCACATATGGTCCCAACGCATCCGGCGTCACTTCACGGTTACCAAGCCCTACTGTCAATATCGAGCATCCCTTTTCTTTCGAATGCTCTTTTTCATTGTCTGCGTTTCTGTTTTTCGTTTCCTCATTTTCCACATATTTTTCCAAAAATCCTGCCAGAGTTTCTGATATCTCTCTGTGATATCCATCATCTGCCGATGCCATATCAGGGACTTCCAATGTAAGATATGTTCCCACCGGTTTTCCCATCATCTTCGCCCCGTTCTCCGTTTCAATCCTGACGGTTGTAATCTTAATCTCCCTCTCTTCATCGTATTCTTCTTCCAGTACAACGCCGGACACTTCTACATGATCTGATTCAAACCGTTCTTTTTGCTCCATCGCAAGATCCGTCCGGATCGTATACTTTTCCACCATCGTTTTCTCCATCCTTCTTAAATTAATACTAGTTTTTCCAATATTTTCAGAAATATGTATTGACAGAATCTAATTCATGTCCTAAAATAAATTCGTATGTTTCGTTAGATCGTCCGTGTCCGGCTCTAACGAACTGGAAATCGAATTATAAAAATCGAAATACATTGATATCGGAGGTGGACAAATTGGCTAATATCAAATCTGCAAAGAAAAGAATTTTAGTAAACGAAACAAAAGCTGCTAGAAACAAAGCAATCAAGTCTAAAGTAAAAACTTGCGTAAAGAAAGTTGAAACAGCTGTAGCTAAGAAAGATGCCGCTGCTGCTGCAGAAGCATTAAAAGTTGCAATCGTTGAAATCAACAAAGCTGGAGCAAGGGTGTTTACCACAAAAACACATGCTCTAGAAAGATTTCCCGTCTGACAAAAGCTGTTAACGGAATTGCTTAATAATAGAGATTAAACTCGAGTTGCAAATTTCGAGCCCGGATCATCCCGTCAATGATCCGGGCTTTTTGTTATAAATACAACCGTAAAGTCCATAATAAAAAGGATATGCTGATGCCATATCCTTTTTGTATGTATCGTATTCTTACAAATCTGATTAGTTGTTGATCAGTTTGTCTTCTCCATTCCAGCTGTAGAGCTTTCTGATCTCTGCTCCGACTTTCTCTGATGGATGTTCTGAAGCAAGTTTTCTCATAGCTTTGAAGTGTACCTGACGTCCTGCCGGAGACATGTCTAATAAGAATTCTTTTGCAAATGTTCCGTCCTGGATGTCTGTCAGAATCTGTTTCATAGCTTTCTTTGTCTCAGCTGTAACGATCTTAGGTCCTGTTACATAGTCACCATATTCAGCTGTGTTAGAGATAGAGTATCTCATTCCAGCGAATCCTGACTGATAGATCAGGTCTACGATCAGTTTCATCTCATGGATACACTCGAAGTAAGCGTTTCTTGGATCATATCCAGCTTCGCAAAGTGTCTCGAAACCAGCCTGCATAAGTGCACAAACACCACCGCAAAGTACTGCCTGCTCACCGAAGAGGTCTGTCTCTGTCTCTGTTCTGAATGTTGTCTCAAGAAGACCAGCTCTTGCTCCACCGATTGCAAGACCATATGCAAGTGCACGATCCCAAGCTTTTCCTGTAGCATCCTGCTCTACAGCGATAAGGCAAGGTGTTCCTTTTCCAGCCTGATACTCACTTCTTACTGTGTGTCCCGGTGCCTTAGGAGCGATCATTGTTACATCTACATTCTTTGGTGGGTTGATGCATCCAAAGTGAATGTTGAAACCATGAGCGAACATTAACATGTTACCTTCTTCAAGGTTTGGTTCAATATCTTTCTTGTACATATCTGCCTGTAACTCATCGTTGATCAGGATCATGATAATGTCAGCCTGTTTTGCTGCTTCAGCTGCTGTGAATACTTTGAATCCCTGAGCTTCAGCTTTTGCCCATGATTTACTTCCTTCATAAAGGCCAACGATAACATCGCATCCGGACTCTTTTAAGTTCAGAGCATGTGCATGTCCCTGGCTACCATAACCAATGATAGCGATCTTCTGTCCCTCTAATACTGATAAATTACAATCTTCCTGATAAAAAATTCTTGCTGCCATTATAGCATACCTCCTAAAAAATAAATGATTTTTTATTTTCTTAAACAAGGGGTCGCCCTTCCACCGGGCTCGTCTCTGTTTAATGTCTGATTAAAATGTGTTACCGTTTGTCCATTATAATATATCAATTATAATGTGTTGATGTTTCCTTCCTGATCAATGACTGTTACATCCTTGATTCCTCTCTGCAATCCGGTAATACCTGTTCTTGCAAGTTCAAGAATCTCGTAACCTTCCAGAAGTTCCAGAAACGCATCTACTTTTGAACCATTTCCTGTCAGTTCCACCATCAGGGAATCCTTCTCTACATCAACAATCTTCGCGCGGAATATATCCGCCACAGATATGATCTCCGTTCTCTCCGTCTTATTCGCCCGAACCTTCACCATGATCAGTTCGCGATATACCGAATCTTCCGGATGAAGTACTTTGATCTCAATGACATCTTCCAGCTTTCTGACCTGCTTTTCGATTTGCGATAAGATCAGCTCATCTCCGCTGGCCACAATGGTAATTCTGGTAAATCTCGGATCTGCCGTAACTCCGGCAGTTATACTGTCGATACTGTATCCTCGTCTGCTGAACAGTCCAGATACACGGCTTAATACACCGGGATTATTGTCTACCAATAATGAAAATACTCTTTGCATATTGCACCTCTTTTCTATCATTTATAAAAAACAGAGTGCGTTCTGTTTTTTATAATAACAACTACTTCTTCTTTTGTCAAGTATTGGCACCCATATTTTTACATTTTTCACAAAATGCAGGATTACCGCATTATTTCAGGATGATCCCGGCAATGTCTTCCGGCGTCCCGGCAACGTATACTGCGCCTGCTTTTTCCAGTTCTTCACGGTTGCCGAATCCGTATAATACCCCCATACAGTCAATTCCTTCCTGCTTTGCCCCAAGCACATCATGTTCACGGTCACCGATCATTAGTATCCTCTTCTTATCCTGCATCCGGCAGGTATCAATCAGATATCCGATCACCTCTGCCTTACTGCCTCTGCCTCCGTCCAGTTCCATACCTGCCACATATTCAAAATATTGATCCAGGTCAAAATGTTCAATGATCCTTCTCGCATATACTTCCGGTTTGGACGTCGCAACAAAAAGTCTTTTCCCTGCTGCCTTCAATGCCTTTAATGATTTTTCAAATCCGGGATACACCGAACACTCAAAAATCCCCGTATCCTGATAATATTCCCTGTAATACTCCACCGCCTTCCAGCTTTTCTCGTCGTCAAATCCATAGAATCTGGCGAACGAATCGGTAAGCGGCGGACCGATGAATTTATATAATTTTTCCCGTTCGGTCTCTTCGATTCCGAATTTCTCCAGCGCATACATCACCGAATTCGTAATTCCCGGTGAAGAATCGATGATCGTGCCATCCAGATCAAAGAAACAGATATCATACATTTTATCAAGCTTTTCTTTTTCCATATTCTCTACCTGCCTGCTTCAAAAAAATACCGGAGCCGTCCTTCTGCGTTTTTTCCGCATCCGTCACACCCCGGTATTATTATAACCGTTCCATCTATACTTTTGCAAACTGTATCATCCAGAGAAGCAGAAGATGCACGGGATAAAATCCGTAGAAAAACCATTTTTCCCAGCCGTGTGCTGTTTTGTCTGCTTTATTATACATACACTGTATAACCACTCCCGATGCTGCCGGCCCGATACAGGCGCATGCAGAATGTATGAGCGCACTCTCCAGCCCGCAGTCCGCCCTGTATGACAACACATTCAACAGAAAGAAGAGTCCCGCTGCTTTTCCATATGCCAGTGATACTTTTTTCCTGTCCCCATATGCATTTGCAAACAGCATCGTAAATACCGGTGCCAGAAGTGCCCAGTCCGTCCAGAGCGAACAGATTACCAGCACGCACAGCCATAGCATTTTCTCCCCTTTATGTTTTACATGATCTGCAACCCACACCACTCCCAGACATAGAAGAAGGCTAAACATCATGTTCAGGTTCGTCTGTTTCAATGCCAGCATGAAGGGGATCTGTGAAAGGATCCCAAATACAAGCAGCCGCAGTGCATAGTTCTTTACAGATCTTGTGTAATGATATCCTTCCACAAGGAAATAGCACATAGTAATGGCTGTAAAATACCCGATATCAACCATAACTTCCTGCCCTGTACTGCCTTCTTTTAAAAATATATAGGCAAAATGATTACAGAACATAGCTGCCATTGCCAGATATTTTATTGCATTTCTACTCATACTTCCCTCTCCATTTTCATTCTTCGATATTTCTGATAAATCCGACATAGGTCGCTCCAAAATAAACTACATATACGCCAAAGAACAGGGCGAATGAAATTGCAAAATACTGTAACACCGGTGTACTGACTCCTGTATAGAAGTTAAATCCGGCACCCATATACACCGCTATGATTCCGCTGATCACTGCCGAAAGGATTGCCGGACACAGATAATACCCGAACAGCTGACGGAATACGGTCTGTTGGATCTCGCGTCTTCCAAGGCCGATTTTCGAAAGCACCTGGTAGCGGAACCTATATTTTGCCGAATCGCTCAGCTGTTGTACCGATAACACCGTCAATGCAATACACAAAAATACCAGCCCTATATACATACATGGGAATGTGATACAACTCATCATATATCTGACCTCAGCCGATGCATTTTCCCGCACAAGATTCACCGCAGCATATGTGACAATGGTATCCGTACCATAACATACATTATCATCGTCTTCTTCCATGTATGTATGACCGGCATAATCATGTTTATCTGACAGATCATCCAGCTTATTCTGCAGGTTATCCGGCACTTTTTTCTTCACACTCACCGCAAGTTCCGAATAGTACGGTGTCATCTGCTGTATCCGTTCATCCGGCACAACGATGATATAATCACCGCCGTTATGTCCGTCCTGCGAAAATGATTCGGTGCAGATCTTCCTGCAGGTCAGTGTCTCTCCACGGTCCTGAAGCTTCACGTCATCCGTAAAATCTCCGGTTTCCTTATACACTCTTTGCTTCATCTGAAGGATATATTCATTTTTTCCAAGCGTTTCCGTGGAATATCCCAGCATTTTTCTCAGATGATTGTAATCACTCAGCCCCATATATGTATCATATCTGCAATATGCATCATCACCGGAACCTTTACGTATCTTTTTCTCATCCGGTGTTCCGTCTTCTCTGCGGTACTCATCTCCAAAATACCGCAGATGCGTATACAGCCATGTATTCATTGTGTTCGTATGATTTTCATAAATACGGTACACGCACGAATCCTTTACACCGGCTTCTTCTCCGACAATATCCAATTCCTTGGCAAAATCATATTCCGGATTCTGACTGTTCACCTGTACATCAAATGGAAATTTCATCTCTAAAACCTGATTCTGCCAGTTCGTAAACATTAATGCAACCGAGCACCCCAGAAATGCGACCATAAAAAGCACCGTAAGTGTTCCCATGGTAAACCGCATCGTTTTCAATTTAGATGCAAACTGACGCAGCAGGAACAGATTCTGCCCCCGGTAGACCGCATTTCCTTTTTTCTTCACATAGCAGATGATCCATGCGGAAAGCCCTGTATAAAACACATACATTGTAATAAACAGACCCGTCAGAAATACTGCTGCCCCTCCTGGCGACTGTATATTTCCGCTCAGTATCCAGACACCGAACGCAAAGATGAACAGAATGGAAAACGGCAGTAATAACCGCTTTATTTTTTCATTCTTTTCTTTTAATTCCTCATTCTTCTGATTTTCTCTCATCAGATCATGAATGTTCATCTTGCGGAATTTCCGGCTGCACCGGAACAGTGCCAGCAGATAACATCCTGCAAAGCAGCACACAGTCATAAGGAAACAATATCCATTGAACTCCAGATGGGGTCTTAGTTCCACCTGTATGACACTATAAAGGACAACGAGCAGCACCTGCTGAAGCAACATTCCAAGGCCCAGTCCTATCACAAAGGAACACACACCGAGCAGCAGATTTTCTTTCATATAAAGCCCGGACACTTCCTTTTTATTCATTCCGATCAACAGATAGATACCGAATTCACGGCTTCTTTTTTCCAGCATGAACCGTACCATATAATTGATCAGCCATGCAACGATCAGTACAATAAAGAATGTGGCAATACCGATCATCGCTGCCATTATCGCTGCCATTTCATACATTTTCTGAAGATCCTTCGAAAAAATGATACTGTTAAATGCAAACATCAATGATACCACAAATGTCATCGTCAGCACATACACCAGATAATCTCTGGCAGAACGCCTGACATTGCGTAGTGCAAGCTTACCGAACATCTGACAGTTCACCTCCTGTCAGAGATAATACATCCAGGATCTTATTCAGAAATTCCCGCCTTTCTTCCACTCCTCTTACCAGTTCATGGAATATCTTTCCATCTTTCAGGAAAAGAATACGGCTGCAGTAGCTGGCTGAAAACGCATCATGTGTAACCATGAGGATCGTAGAGTGCATATCATGGTTCATCTTGCGGAATGTTTCGAGCAGCATCTGTGCCGCTCTGGAATCCAGCGCACCGGTCGGCTCATCTGCGAGGATCAGTTTCGGACGATGAATCATCGCTCTGGCACAGGCACAACGCTGCTTCTGGCCCCCGGATACCTGATAGGGGAATTTATCCCGGATTTCTTCGATATCAAGCAGCTTCAATATGTGATCACATTTCTCTTGGATCTCTCTTTTCCTCTTGCTGTGCAGCGTCATTGCCAGCACAATATTCTCTTCTATCGTAAGTGTATCTAACAAGTTGTAATCCTGAAATATGAATCCCAGATTGTCTTTCCGAAATTCCGCCAGTGCCTCATCACTCAGCTCCGTAATATCCGTTTCTCCGTAGTATATATGCCCTGCAGTCACACGGTCAATCGTAGACAGCATATTCAAAAGTGTTGTCTTTCCGGAACCCGATGCTCCCATGATTCCCACAAATTCTCCTTTTTGGACGCAAAAGCTTACCCTGTCTACCGCTTTGGTGATGTTCGTATCACTTCCGTAATATTTTTCCACATCACACACCCGGATCTCTCCATCCGGGATTCTGCCTCCTGCCAGGATTCTGTCTGTTTTTTTCTCTATTGTTTTGCCATGCTTTCTTATTCTTCTCATCCATATCATCCTTTCCGGTCTTTTTGTAATACTCTTTTTCATCTCTACTTTACCCGTCCGGGCCAGAAAGATGTATCGATGTATCTTTCAGTTATCTTACATTTTTGAAAGATAACTGCTGACCGGAAATGTAAGGATCATCTTCGTGCCTTCACCACGGACAGATTCCGCCTCGATGGCAATTCCAAGCTTTTCACACAGCCGTCTGCACAGATAAAGCCCCATCCCCGTAGATTTCTTACCATTTCTTCCATTGGAACCGGTAAAACCTTTTTCAAAAATTCTGGACATCTCTTCTTCCCGTATTCCGGTTCCGTTATCTTCTACGATCAGCCGGACACCATGACCGTACCTTTCCGTGTAAATATGAATATACGGATGGACCTTTGGATTCTCACTTTTATATTTCACACTGTTCAGCATAAGCTGGTTCAGTATAAAAAGGATCCACTTTTTATCGGTATACGCAAGATCAGGGCACTCCACTTCCCCGCGCACTCCGTTACTAATTAGATAATACTTATTTTCAATCAAATTTCAGAAGCCGCCTTCCCAAGGTCTGTCTCTTCAATCATATAGTCTTTGTATACCTTTTCCATTCTGGCATAATACAGAACCATATCTACGTCATTTTCAATCCGTTGATTCTCAAGACCAATCTGTCTGGTCACTTCGTCTTTATGATTCTCACACACAAGCTGGATACTGGTAATCGGTGCTTTGATCTCATGCACCCAGCTTTCGATATAATCCCGATAATCATTCTGTTCATCTTCAAGCATACGGATCCGTTCGATCACAGATTTATTCGATCGTCTGATCAACTCCCGGTAGATCCGATCTTCCAGATATGGTGAAGCTGGCAGCAATTCTCCAAGCAGATATCTCTGATCTACATTTTCCAGAATATGTTCTGCCCTGTCAAAATATTTCTTCCTGCGATAATATCCTGTCACAATCCATATCCCAAGGATGATCCACCAGAAAATGAGAATCAGTGCAGCTGCGTTTCTGTTATACCCTGTAATATAGAAGAACCCCATCAGTAATATCATACACAGGAGGTGCAGCAGACATATCAGAATCTTATCTTTTATATATTCCGAAAATCTCATATGCGGTACCCCATTCCCCGTTTTGTCTCAATAAAATCCTTCACTCCGATGTCAGCCAGTTTTCCTCTGAGTCTTGTAACATTCACACTTAATGTATTGTCATCTATGAAGACTTCATTGTCCCACAGGTATTCGATCATATCCATTCTCGGAACAATCTCACCCTTTTTCTGATATAGAAGATGCAGGATCTTCAACTCATTTTTCGTAAGATCTGTCTTTTTTTCCTTCATGCTCTATGCAGCCTCCCACAACATTTAGGATTACACCTTTATATTCCATGTTCAACGCATTACCCCTTGATTTCTCTGCATTTTTATCGGTAGTTCTTTTTAGTACTACGCCTATTCTTGCCAGCAGAATCGGTGGATTAAACGGTTTTGTGATATAATCATCTGCCCCTTTCAAGATTCCGGTCAGTTCATCCATGGAATCCGTCCGGCTGGTCAGAAATATGATTGGAATATCTGAATATTCTTTCAACTTCGTACAGATGTCAAAGCCGCTTTCCCCCGGAAGATTCCAATCCAGGAGTACCAGATCCGGTGCCGGTATCATGCTGCATATCTGCTCTGCCGTATCTTTAAATTCTTCGATTATCTCTGCTTCATAAAAAGCATTTTCCAGGAGCTGTTTTAATTCCTTTCGGATACCCGGATCATCTTCTACAATAACAATCTTCATGTCGTTCTCCTCATGATGTTCCTTTTATAATTATACTGATAAATACAGAACAGATTGTAGAAAATACGCTTTTGCATTTTCCACAATCTGTTCATCATAGCATATAACATACGTTGAATATGTTTGTATTATTTCACAAGAAGTGATGTTCCAGTCATCTCAGCCGGCTGTTCCATACCCATCAGTTCGATCAGTGTAGGAGCAATATCTGCCAGGCATCCGTCTTCTTTCAACTTGTATGCAGGATCTGCGTTTACAAGGATGAATGGTACAGGATTGGTTGTATGTGCTGTAAATGGCTCTTTTGTCTCTTCATCGATCATGTACTCTGCATTACCGTGATCCGCACAGATGAACATCTGTCCGTCAGCTTCTTTTAATGCTTCGTAAGCCTTTCCTACACACTCGTCAACTGCTTCAATGGCTTTTACAGCAGCCTCGATCACACCAGTATGACCTACCATGTCAGGGTTGGCAAAGTTAATTACGATAACATCATACTTATCAGACTTGATTGCTGCAACGAGCTTGTCACATACTTCATATGCACTCATCTCTGGCTTCAAATCATAAGTAGCAACCTTTGGAGATTTTACAAGAATTCTATCTTCTCCTTCATTTGGTTCCTCTACGCCGCCATTGAAGAAGAATGTTACGTGAGCATACTTCTCTGTCTCAGCGATACGTGCCTGTTTCTTGCCGTTCTTGGCAAGGAACTCACCAAATGTATTACTGATTTCTTCTTTCACAAATGCGACCTGTTTATTTTCGATTGTAGCATCGTATTCTGTAAAGCATACAAATGTTGTCTTGATTCTGTCTCCTCTGTCAAATCCGTCAAAGCTGTCGTCACAGAATGTTCTTGTGAGCTCTCTTGCTCTGTCCGGGCGGAAGTTGAAGAATACTACGGAATCATTTTCTTTGATCGTTGCAACCGGTGCGCCGTCCTTTGTTACTACAAATGTACAACGAACTCATCCGTTACATCTGCATCATAAGAAGCCTGGATTCCTTCTGTTGCAGAAGCGGCTGTCTCGCCTTCGCCTGCTGAAAGTGCCTTGTAAGCCTTTTCTACACGATCCCAGCGGTTATCACGGTCCATTGCATAATAACGTCCGGAAACACTTGCAACCTCTCCTACGCCGATTTCTTTCATCTTAGCTTCTAACTGCTCTACATACTCTTTTCCGGAAGCCGGTGGTGTATCACGACCGTCAAGGAAACAATGTACGTATACTTTCTCAAGTCCCTGTCTCTTAGCCAGTTCCAGAAGGCCGAAGATATGTCCGATGTGGCTGTGAACGCCACCGTCAGATACCAGCCCCATCAGGTGCAGTGCAGAATCATTCTTCTTGGCATTCTCACATGCAGCCAGAAGTGCTTTATTCTCGAAGAATACACCATCTTCGATTGCCTTTGTGATCTTTGTCAGTTCCTGATAAATGATACGTCCGGCACCCATATTCATATGGCCAACTTCTGAGTTACCCATCTGTCCGTCCGGAAGTCCTACTGCAAGTCCGCTGGCATTTCCTTTTACACATGGATATTCTGACATCAGTTTATCCATAACAGGTGTTTTTGCCATAGCAATTGCATTACCTTCTGTCTTTTCATTCAGTCCATAACCGTCTAAGATCATAAGTACTGTTGGTTTCTTACTCATTTTTAATATCACCTTTCGTCTTAAATATCACTTTTACAGCATAAAACCGCAGGAAGCAGTCAAACGAAAGCCTCCTGCGGCTGATTTTCTAAATCTTATTTGTAGTTTACGATCTTTCCGAAATCAGCTTTCAGAGATGCTCCACCTACAAGTCCGCCGTCGATATCAGCCTGAGCGAATAACTCTGCTGCATTTCCAGCGTTTACAGATCCGCCGTACTGGATACGGATAGCTTCTGCTGTAGCTTCATCATATACTTCAGCAATGCAAGCACGAATACCAGCGCAAACTTCTTCAGCCTGCTCTGTAGTAGCTGTCTTACCTGTTCCGATAGCCCAGATTGGCTCGTAAGCGATCACTGCTGTCTTAGCCTGATCAGCTGTTACATTCTGGAATCCAACTTTTACCTGCTGGCGAATGAAATCCATTGTTACGCCCTGTTCTCTCTGCTCCAGAGTCTCTCCACAGCACATGATTGGTTGTAATACCATGCTC
>ENA-OQAA01000427-OQAA01000427.1-human-gut-metagenome-genome-assembly--contig:-NODE-427-length-29430-cov-3.293076_pt1 | contig 29430 bp, 39 predicted proteins | sample MGYA00242489_ERZ504515 | MGnify/ENA primary metagenome ERZ504515 (study PRJEB26092, sample SAMD00036237) | human gut metagenome | host: Homo sapiens | study: EMG produced TPA metagenomics assembly of... | reverse complement strand
TAAAACGACAGGGAATAATTCCATCAGCCAGATTTCCATTTCGCACCTGCCAGACTTCCCATCAGCCAGAAAGTAACTGTCTGGATTCCATCTCTGTCGCCCGCAATATAGACAACAAAGTTTGAAAATGCACTGCACACACTTCCAAGTGCTGTACCTGCAAGCAGAAGTCGGACTGAATTTGCCCGGCTCCTATATTTGCAGTGATCTGTACCAGTACAGAAATAAGGAAGGCTCCGATAAATGCGCAGATTCCAATAGAGTTGGAGCCAAATACGGCTCCAACTCCAAGAAAGATTGCCACTGTTGCACCAAGAGATGCACCAGAGGAAATACCAAGAATATACGGATCTGCGATCGGATTTTTCACAATGGCCTGCATTACCACACCTGCAACTGCCAGACCCATGCCAACGGCTGTTGCAAGAAGAATACGGGGAAGGCGGATAAACCATACAATATCGGACATGGCTCCTACACCATAAACCTCCGGATCCCCGATTCCAAATACTTTATACAAAATTACACTATACACATCTTTCACAGAAAGATCTACAGAACCAATGGTAACTGCAGTCAAAATGGATATCACCAGAAGCACAGTCAGTAATATCACCGCCAGCACATAAATCGGCTTTCCATGAAAAATTCCATTTTTAAAATCCGGTTTTCTTTTCATTTTATTCGTACAGATCCGGATATAATGCTTTTGCAAATGTCATAATTCCATCATAGGTTCTGACACCGCTGCAGTATACCTCGTTCAGGTTTACAGAAAATACTTTGTTGTTCTTAACTGCAGAAAGGCTTGCATATGCAGGGTTATCTGTAATATCAGCGATTGCCTCATCAGCTGTCATAAATCCATCATAATTAATCATGAATAATACATCCGGATCAGCTGCAATCAGATCCTCTGCACCAACGTTTTCAGAGTTCTCTGCACCAAGCTTCAGCTCTGCACCAAGTGTCTCCGGAATATTTCCGCCAAGTGTCTCTGTTCCATATACACGGAAGGAATCTCCCTCATCCTCAAGAACGGCTACGGATAACGGGTCTGTTCCTTCCACATGCTCTTTTACTTTATCAATCTCACCCTTCATCTGATCAACGATTTCCTCTGCCTTGTCTTCGCAATCAAAGATCTTGCCAAGGTTCAGGATATCCTCATATTCGTCTTCAATTGTACGTGGGAACTCAGAAGCCGGTCCCTTTGCAGCACTGTTCAGGGACATGTATGTATTTACATCTCTCTCCTGCCAGAAGCTTACATCCGAAAGCCAGTCATCACTGAAAGAAGAATACCATGCCGCAATAAAATCAGGCTCCATTGCAACAACTTCCTCTTTGGATGGCTTGGTATCCATATACTGAATCTTGTCAAATTCATCTTTTAAATCCTCACGCACATCACCGTCCAGACCGTAAGCAGCTACGATCTTATCACCGAGACCAAGTGCCAGAAGCTCTTCGATATTGGAGTTTGCATATGCAAATACTTTCTCCGGAGCTTTCTCAAAAGTCATTTCAACCGGTTCGTTCTCATAATTGTAGGTTGTGATTGTTACGGGATAATGGCTGTCTCCATCCTCCGCAAATACAGTTGTTCCCATTCCCAGGCTGAGAATTCCTGCCAGACATAACATTCCTGCTGCTGTTTTCATGTTTTTCATGCTTTTTCTCCTTATTTTTTCTTTTGTTTTTTTTGTTTTTAAAAGAAAAAAGTCCGCTTCCATGAAAAAGCGGGCATCACAAAAAACATGATACGAAAGACAGCACTTTACACGGAAGTTTCTTTCTATGAACCAAGCAGGTTTCCTGGCTTACAGCTTAAATCCCCATTCCCTTCTCACATAAAAATGCAATGGATATGAATGTGGCATAACTGAATACAGTGACCGGATCGTTCAGGATTCTCACCTGATTCCCTCTTCTGAAAATAGTATAAATATTATATATTTTTCAGCACTTGGCACATTTATTCTTTTAAGCAGAATTATTATAACTTACGCTTTACCCAAAGTAAAGAATTTTCTACATCATTTTTTGATAATTTGGGGTAATAATTATTAATTTTTTTACTTTTTCATACTTGTTTCAAATTCTCGTTTATGATAAATTTTATCCAGGAGGAATACCTATATGAACAAAGAAAACCAATCAAAAATAACAGAACTGATAAGACAGACAAAGCCGCTGATCTTTCGTGAAATGACACATGAAAAGGTTATGGAAAAAGGAGCTGCAGATTACGTCACAAACGTAGATGTAGCTGTGCAGAATTACCTAAAGGAAGCCCTTGAAAAAGAATTTCCTAAAATCCGGTTAATTGCCGAAGAGAAGGAGAACCTTGGGCTGGATCCGGATAACTCATACTGGATTCTGGATCCCATTGACGGAACTACCAATCTGATCCGGGATTATCACTTAAGTGCAGTTTCTCTTGGGCTTTATGAAAATGGGGAAATTACTTTCGGTGTAGTTTATAATCCATTTACCGAAGAACTGTTCTATGGGGCAAAAGGGGAAGGTGCTTACCTGAATGGAGCTCCTATCCAGGTTTCTAACCAGCCAGAATTCAAGGACGCGGTAGTATCCTTCGGTTCTTCTCCTTATGAGAAAAACAGGGCAAAGGAATTGTTTCCGGTATTTTATAATATCTTTATGAACTGTGCTGACTTCAGACGTACAGGTTCTGCTGCTCTTGATATCTGCTATGTACATGCGGAAGACAGCATGCTTATCTGGAGCAGAATCTGAAGCCTTGGGATTACAGTGGAGCATCCATTATTTTAAGGGAAGCAGGCGGCGTCATCACAGACTGGGGAAATAAGGAGCTGCCTTACCTGTCGAACTCGGATATACTGGCTTATGTGCCACAGTTCCGGGAGATTTTGCTGAAGCTTATAAATGCGTAACAAGGCTGCAGCCTGTTCTCAAAAGCTCTAAGTTCTCATATAACACGCTCCAGCTTGTTGTCCGCAAAATGAAAGACACCACTTCAGATTTTTATACATATAAAATCCAATAAAAATTGTTAGGTTTTATAAACGATCTGTTAAGGTGTCTTTTTTATTTAAACATATCTGCTTATATTCTTCCGCTTTTATTCTGCTGTATATTCACGCACTCTCAAGGGAATACCAAGCTTCTCTGCCACCTTGCGGCTTTTCTCAACATTTTCCTCGCCAATGCAGTCTACAACCGTAAATTTTACATTTTCTGTATACTGTTTGCAATCTTTTGCAAATTGCAACATAGCATCAAATGCTTTTTCTCCATAGGCCGGACGCACTACTTCATTGTAGGACTTTGCGTCTGGCATATTCAGACTGATGGAAACAATGTCTACCGCCTGACAGACTTCCCTGGCTATAGAACGCTTATTGATCAGTCACCAAGTCCATTGGTATTCAGACGTAACCGGATTCCCGGACAGAGCTTGCCATCTCGGTCTGAATGTGCCGGATATTTACTTCTTACATATTTGCTGACTGCGATCAGCTTATCCAATGCCATAGTCGGCTCTCCGTACCCGCAGAAAACAGCTTCTTTATAACCGGAAAAATCAAACGCATCAATGGCCTTGTAGATTTCTTCATTGTAGGTTCTTTCTCAAACCATAATGTTTTCGCACTGCCTACAGAATCACCGTTGTTTCGGATACAGAAGGTACAGTTGCAGGGACATTTATTAGTTAAATTAAAATACACTTCATGATTATAACAATAAACAATATCAGCCATTATTCACTCACTCCTCCATAATTCGTGTTACGCCTCTCGCCATTCACAGCAGCTGTTTCATTTTTCTATTTTACACAATTCCTCAAGATATTTCTCGAAGCAGACTCCGTCATTTCGGTCCGTGCCCTCCTGTACAGTTTCCGCGATTGCTTTAGAAAGGAATTTTACTGCCAGCTCTACACAAGTCATCATAGACATTCTCTTCACTAACCCTGCACTGAGTACAGAGGCAAACAGATCACCGGTTCCCGAATAGCTGCCCCCGGTCTTTGGGGCAAAACACCAATAGACCTGACCATTTTCCACCACCAGATTTCCCATCTGCATAGAGTTCTTCTCATTCCTATCTGAAATTAGCGCAGGTGCTACTTTCTGCTCTTTCACATATTCGATTCCCGTAATTACAGCTGCCTGTAAACAATATTCATTTGCCAGCTTCTCGCCGATTTTTTCAATCTGCTCCAGACGTTTCTCCCCATCCAGTTCCAAAAGCCGGTGTATCTTTTTTCCATCTCTTCTTTCCCATACAAAAGAAGCAATGCTTCTGTCAGATTGGGGGTGATCACCTGTGCGCTTCTCACCAGCTGAACCATCCGTTCCCGCAAGCCTTCTGTATAAATCCCATAAGCACTGCCATTGTCTCCCATAACCGGATCCACCAGCACCACGGTCTTCTCTTTCCGGAACCTTCTGAGAAAATCCAGGATCTTATCAGCTGCTCCTCGTCAGCCAGAAATCCTGTATAGATTCCATCCGGGGAAAATCCCCGTTTCTCCCATTCATCCATGATCTGTTCCATGTGCTCTGTATAATTGTCACAGTAATAGGAAGGATAACCGGTCTGGTTGCTGAGTACTGCTGTTGGCAGCGGTACAGCCTGCACGCCCATCACCGAGATCACCGGAATTGCCGCTGTCAGGGAACATTTTCCAAGCCCTGACAGATCCTGGATTACCGCTATTTTTTTCAAATATATCACTCCTGATTTTTATTGTAAATTTTTCGTTTATATTATAAAATATCACCTAAGTGTATGTACAGAAATATCCAAATTCAACTTTTTTAGAGGGGACAGTTTTATGTTAGACATTGAAAAAAATCAGAACCGCACTACGCATCTTTATATGGAAGTTTACGAATACTACCGCAAACTGATCCTGGATGGGAAAATGACCCCCGGAAGCAAAATGCCTTCTCTCCGCAAGTGTTCCCAGGAGCTGAAACTTTCCCGCACTACTATTGAAACTGCCTATCTTCAGCTTGCCGCAGACGGCTACATTATGGCAAAAGCCCAAAGCGGCTATTATGTCACAGAGATTGCCTCCCACCAGCATAAAAACAACCAGCCGGGTACTCATAAAGAAACTCATTACCGCTATGACCTGGCATCTTCAGGTGTGGATAAAGAAAGCTTTCGTTTTGACCTGTGGAGCCGTTACATGAAAAGCGCCCTCCGGCAGAATGAACGCATGCTGACCTACGGCGAACCCCAGGGGGAAGCGGATTTCCGGGAAACTTTGTCAGATTACATCCGTGAGAGGCGGAATATTCTTTGTTCACCGGATGATATTGTAGTAGGCGCCAGTTTCCAAAGCCTGCTGCAGATTCTCTGTCCTCTTATCCATGAAGTATATCCGGAATTTCACCGGGTATCCTTTCCAACCCCTTCTTTCGTTCACGGAAGCACAGTTTTCGGGGACTATGGATATGAGATCTGTTACCGTAACAAAGACTGTGATGTGGTCTATGTTTCTCCTGCACACATGACAAAGTGGGGCGAAATCATGCCGGTAAAGCGCCGTCTGGAGCTTTTGAAATATGCAGATGAACGCATCATCTGGTAATCGAAGATGATTTCGAAAACGAATTTGTCTATTTCCAGAAGCCTACACCCTCCCTTTTCGGACTCTCCGGAGGACAGGGCGTAGTTTACATTGGTTCATTTTCCAGATTGCTGCTGCCTTCTATCCGTATCAGCTTTATGATCCTGCCTCCTGAGCTTCTCAATGCTTATAAAAAGAAAGCCGGATTTTACAACCAGACTGCTTCTAAAGCAGAACAGATTGCTCTGTGTCAATTTATCCGGGACGGTCATCTTGCTGCACAGACCAGAAGGCTGAAACGACTTTATTCTTCCAAATTAAAACAGCTTCGCAGCTCAGTCCGTCAGGTATTTGGCACTGGCTGTCAGATTCAGGTGGGCGCAGCCGGTACCAGTCTGGCTCTTACTTTGCCTTATGAAAAAAGCGGGGATGAATTAAAAAAACAGGCTTCTGAAAAAAGCCTGCATTTACAAATTCTAAAAGAAAGTGAGAAAGATGTGACGGTACTTATGTCCTGCTCCTCCATACCAGTACAGGATTTCGTCCCGGCCTGCGAACTGCTGAAGTCTGTAGTTTTGAACTAAACGGACAGCGTATACTTTGCCATTTACCACAGACAGAGTATACGCTGTTTTTTATCCCCGGTTGTTGTCGATCATATACAGCAAGGCATTGCAGATGCACGCTGCGATATTTGATCCGCCCTTACGCCCGCGGGCTACAATATACGGCACATCTGTATGCATGATCAGTTCCTTGGACTGCACCACATTCACAAACCCTACCGGCACACCGATGATCAGCTCCGGATTCAGTTTTTTCTCCTCGATCAGCTCATAAAGGCGAACCAGTGCTGTAGGTGCATTTCCAATGGCAAAGATCAGCTTTTTATCCACCCGGCCGCCTTGTCCATGCTTGCCGTGGCACGGGTGGAACCATTTTCTTTCGCAATCTTCGCCACATCCTCATCTGACATAAAGCAGTAACCTCACCGCCATACCTTGCAAGGGCGCGTTTATTGATTCCTGCTTTTGCCATCTGGGTATCGGTTACAATACAGGCGCCATCTTTAATTGCCTGAATCGCTTTTTCCACTGCGTTTTCGGAAAAACAAAGATTTTTCGCATAATCGAAATCAGCGCTTGTGTGAATACATCTCTTTACCACCAGCTCTGTTCCCGGGAGCAGAGGGGTATCACCAAGCTCCTCTGTGATAATCTCAAAGCTTCTTTTCTCTATGTCCATTGGTTTTACATTTTCCAGTTCTACCTTCATATTTATACCCCCTCTTCCAGGATTTCATATATTTTCTTCATATCCAGATGTTTCCGGAGCTCTGCTGCCAGAATATCATACTGGGTTTCCTTAAATGCCTGAAAATCCATTCCAGTCATTCCGGATACGTCCAGCCCTTTCTTTTCTCCAATGATTTGTACAATTGCCTCAGCTACTGCCTCTTTATCGAAAACACCATGGACATAAGTTCCGCACACATTGTCAAGATAAGCACCATCCGCCTTTCTCTCTCCGGTTACGCTATCCTGAATATTTGTAGATGGCTTTGCATCTCCCTTCAGGCAGTCTCACCCATATGGATCTCATATCCTTCCAGAGCAGTATCACTAAGCTTTGCAAACGCACCAGTCAGCTGGCTAAAGGAGCCTTCCACTCTGGTTCTGGTCTTTTTCCTGGCAAAAACGGTATCCATTGGAAGAAGGCCCATACCTTTGATCGTTCCGCCAGCTTCCACTCCATGAGGATCGCTTAAAGTTTCGCCCATCATCTGATAGCCGCCGCAGATTCCAAAGATCAGCTTTCCTTTCGCAGCCTCCTTCAGGATCAACGCTTCCAGGCCATTTTCTCTCATCCACAGAAGATCTTCCATTGTATTTTTGGTTCCAGGCAGAATGATCATATCCGGATTGCCAAGCTCTGATGGATTTTTTACATAGCGAAGGGAAACTCCCTGAATACTCTCCAGCGGATTAAAATCTGTGAAATTAGAAATTCTGGGCACTCGGATCACCGCAATGTCAATCATGTCTACTGTCCGTTTTGTCTCAAAGCGTTCCGTCAGGCTGTCCTCATCCTCCACCTGAATATTCAGATAAGGAGCTACGCCTACAACCGGAATGCCGCTTCTCTCCTCCAGCATTTCCACCCCAGGATCCAGAATAGTTTTGTCTCCACGGAATTTATTGATGATCAGACCTTTTACCATCTCCTTTTCATCTTCTTCCAGAAGCATGACAGTTCCGATCAGCTGGGCAAAAACACCGCCACGGTCAATATCTCCCACCAGAAGAACCGGAGCCTTTGCCATTTTCGCCATACCCATATTTACGATATCATCACTTTTCAGATTGATTTCCGCCGGACTTCCGGCTCCCTCTATAACAATAATATCATTTTCTGCTGCAAGAGCATTGTAAGCCTTCATAATATCCGGCACCAGTTTTTTCTTATATTTGAAATAATCTCTGGCGCTCATGTTTCCCAGAACCTCACCGTTTACGATCACCTGGGAGCCTACATCGTTTGTAGGCTTTAAAAGAACAGGATTCATCAGAACAGAAGGAGCAATTCCGGCTGCTTCTGCCTGCATCACCTGGGCACGTCCCATTTCCAGACCTTCTTTTGTGATAAAAGAATTCAACGCCATATTCTGGGACTTAAAAGGTGCCACACGGTACCCGTCCTGTTTAAAAATTCTGCAAAGGCCTGCTGCCAGAAGGCTTTTTCCGGCATTGGACATTGTCCCCTGCACCATGATTGCTTTTGCCAAAATGTGTTCCTCCTTTTATAAAATCACATTTTCAACTTTGGTTCTATCTATTTCTTTCTATTTCTTTCAATGCCCTGACAAGCTGCTGATTTTCTTCATGTTCCTTCACCGCAACCCTGTAATATCCTTTGGAAAGTCCGGTATAATTGCTGCAATCGCGTATCAGGATCTTCTTCTGCTCCAGCTTCTCATACAAATCCAGCGGACCAGTAAAAAACACATAATTTGCCTGAGATGGGTAAACCGGATAACCAAGAGCAGTCAATTGCTCTTTCAGGTAAGCCAGCTCTTCAAATGTCACCTGTCTGCCCTTTTCTACATATTCCGTTTCCTGTAATGCAGCCAGACCTGCTGCCTGTGCCATGGAAGAGACATTCCAGGGCTGACATACACCTTCTATTTTTTCCAGAAGTCCTTTATTTCCGCAAAGACCATAGCCAAGTCTCACACCTGCCATAGCATAGCGCTTTGTAAAAGCTTTCAGAAGAAACAGATTGTCATAGGTTTCCAGATATTCTTTTAGCGTATATTTTTCTGGTGATGGAACGAAATCCAGGAAACATTCATCCACCGCCATAAGAATATTAAGCTCCTGACAACGCTTCAGAATTTTTTCCAGCAATGGTTTTTCCACCAGAAGCCCGGTTGGATTATTGGGATTACACAGGAAAATAATGTCAATCTCTTCTGTCAATGCCTGTAAGAAGTTTTCCTCCAGCACAAACCTCTTTTTCCCATCCAGGAGAAAAAACTCTACCTGGCAATCTACACTATATAATGCCTGCTGGTATTCTGCAAAAGTCGGAGCCGGCACCAGAGCCCGTCTTGGATTCACCGCCCGGCAAAGGGAAAAGATCACCTCTGCAGCGCCGTTTCCGCAGATCACCTGATCCGGCTTCGTATTCTCATATTCTGCAATGGCTTTTTTTAAGGGAGTGCAGCCTACCTGGGGGTAGTCATTTATATGCTCCAGACTTTCAATGATCGCTTTTTTGATTCCCTCCGGGGTGCCAAGAGGATTGCAGTTTGCTGAAAAGTCAATGCACCCCTGATGATGATACACATCACCGCCATGTATGTGTTTTTCCATTGTTGTCTCCATTCAAGTAATTGCACGCTCTAGATGTGCATCACAATTTTAAAACATACTTTAATCTTTTATTTGTTGCTGTTTTTTCAGCAAAATCTGCTATAACACAGTCTTCAGAAGAACACTCAGACCGAAGAATAAAATTGCTCCCACAATACAGGTTGCATAAAGCAGTTTATTCGCTTTTGGAATATCCTCGATTTTAACCGGGAGGATCGGATCCCCGATCGTCGGTTTTTCATATAGCTTACCAAAATAATAAGCATTTCCTGCCAGCTGAACATCCAGTGCTCCTGCCATAGCCGCTTCTGTCTGGGCAGAATTGGGGCTTGCATGATTGCGGCGGTCTCTTCTGTATATTTTCACTGCATTTTTGGTATCCATTCCAACAAATACTGTGGACAATGCCATCAGCCAGCCGGAAATTCTGGCTGGAATATAATTCGCCACATCGTCAAGTCTGGCTGCACATCTTCCAAAATACAGATATTTATCGTTTTTATATCCAAGCATAGAATCCATAGTGTTGATGCCCTTGTACAAAAACATCAGAGGAATTCCACCGATTGCCATATAAAGCATAGGGGCAATAATTCCGTCAGAGGAATTTTCCGCAACCGTTTCCACAGCAGCCTTCGTCACTCCGATTTCTGAAAGTGCCTGTGTATCACGTCCCACAATCATGGAAACGGCATAACGCGCTTCCTCAATGGTTCCGTTTTTCAGGCGGTCATATACTTTCATACTTTCCACTTTCAATGATTTTGTTGCAAGCAGCTGTCCGCACCAGAAAGTCTCCAGTGCAAAGCCCAGCCAGAAATTCCATTTATAAAACAGATGGATTACAACGTAAGGAATAAAAAAGGTAATAAAACAGACAAGGACAACTTCCAGAATGCCTCCTGCCCGCTCACCCTTATCTGTTTTCGGAAACACCTTTCGTATTCCTTTTTCCAGTATGCTGATCAGATTTCCTATAAGACATACCGGATGATATAGCCATCTTGGATCTCCCATAAGCAGGTCAAGAATAAAACCTGCCGGAAGAGTTAATAATCGTATCATTTTTGTAACTCCTTATACTCCAGACACTTTTTTAAAAATGCCTGTGGGATTTTCGGATTTGCGTAATAATATAAATGAGGAAAGCCAGCTAACAAATGATCAGAACCTTGCATGCAGTCCCACCCGCGTTTGCTTTCCGGTTTGGAAGCATGAAATGCAGTTCCACAATTATCCGAATCAAAATAATGAAATTCATGGGCCGGACTTACTCCAAGATCTGACTCCCCAAGAATTACAGTTTCCTGTTTTCCATGGGAAATCCCCTGATTCTGCTTCAAAGTAATATAGCCAAACCGGGTCAGTCTGGGTGTGCGCCATACCTTACCCGGAATAATGCCTGCCATTTCATAGAATTTCCCATCCATTCCCTCCATGCTTTCGTGGAGATACATGAACCCACCGCATTCTGCAAGACAGGCATTCCATCCTTTATGGCTGCCGCAATTTCCTGCCGCATAGAAAGATTCTCCTCCAATGCTTTTCCATTTAATTCCGGATATCCACCATAGAGAAGAAGTCCGTCCAGATTATCTGGTAAATGTCCGTCATGTACAGGCGAAAAAGCCACCAACTCGGCACCCATGGAACGAAGAAGATCCAGATTATCCTCATAAAAGAAGCAGAATGCCTCATCTTTCGCAAGACCGATCCGAAGCTTCTTTGGGCTTTTCCAGGTATACACCTGACTCATTTCAGTCAATGCATCCACTTCTCTTTTCACCTTTTCAGCTATTGCACTGGTTCCAGCTGGCTGACATAGGGATCTCTCATCTGTCTTTTCCAACAATGGATATTCCAACACTGGTGCCTCATTGGCCAGTTTTAATATCTCTTCTATTTCCAGACTGTTCTCCAGCACTTCTGCCAGCTTCAAAAGTCGTCCCTTCAGTTCCGGGATTTCTTCTGGCAAAATCAGTCCCAGGTGTCGGCTCTCGATCACACAATCTTCCACCCTTGGCACATAGCCCAGCACCTTAATGCCAAGCTCTTCTTCTATCAGCTTTTTCATTCGGGGATAAAGCATGGGCGACATCTGATTAAAAATCACGCCTTTTATATGGCTGTCCTTTTTATATTCCATAAATCCTTTTATGTAAGCAGCAAGTGAAACACTCATTCCTTTGCTGTTTACGATCAGAAGCACAGGCGTATCCGTTACCCGGGCCAGATCATAGGCACTTGCTCTGGTTGTAATTCCTGCCACGCCGTCATAAAAACCCATAACGCCTTCCATCACTGCAATTTCACAGTCAGCACTGTTTTTTGCAAGAAGAGATCGGGTAATATCCTCTCCTGTAAAAAAAGTGTCCAGATTTCGGGATTTTGTACCAATTACCTGGGTATGGAACATGGGATCAATATAATCCGGTCCGCATTTAAAGGAGACTGTCTTTATCCCTCTGTTTACCAGTACCTGCAGCAGACCACAGGTGAGAAGTGTTTTTCCGCTTCCGCTGGCTCCTGCTGCAAGCAAGATCCTGGGTATTCTTTTTTTCATGATAGTCCTCCTCTTCTTTCCGCGCCAACAGCCTTTTTCTGCACTCTTAAGAAAACCACACCTGTCATATCCGCGTCCGGGGGCTCTGGCAGGTGATAATATAAATAGGATTCTCTCCCATCATTAGGTGGTATCTTCCAATCTCTTTTGATCTGGAGGCTGTAAGCTGCACTGCTTCCTGATCTGCGAAATCGTATTCTTTCAATATTTCCAGTGCCTCACTGATAGTCTCCAGCGTAATGCAGTTGATCACGATCCGCACATCCCGGTTCTTTTCTAAAAGCAGGGCAACGATTTCTTTCAGATTTCCTGATGAACCACCGATAAACGCATGAGTAGGAACCGGCAGTTCTTTTAGTGCTTCCGGTGCCTCGCCCTTTATAATTTCCAGATTATCCGCTGCAAACCGCTGTTTGTTTTCGTAAAGAAGAGCCACCGCGTCATCCTTTTTCTCAACAGCGAAAACCTGTCCCTGATCTGCGCGAAGAGCCATTTCCACAGAAACAGAACCTGTTCCGGCACCTACATCATAACAGATGGAATCTTCCTGAAGACGAAGCTTGGAAAGGGAAACACATCTCACCTCTTCTTTTGTCATAGGTGCTTTTCCACGGATAAATTTCTCATCTGGAATTCCATGAGTGGAAAATGCCGGTCTGGCTTTTTCATTGTAAGCACAGACAACGCTCAATGCCTGACCCTCATAGGAAGTTAGTTCACTGGCGTTCGCCTGGAATATTTTTTCATCTGGATAGGAAAGATTTTCTCCAACATAGAGAACCACATCTCCCATCTCATATTCCACCAGCTTCTGTGCAAGTTCCGCAACTGCACTTCCTGTTCCCAGAATGGAAAAAACCTTCTGATTCTGCTTGATCATGGAAACCAAATTGCAATTTTTGCCATGGGCGCTGGTAATCTTCGCATCATCAGGATAAACCGATCTGGGACATAAAATAAACCACAGAAGAAATTCCGCAGATAATCTCAATGGAGACACAGCCATTCTCTTTTTCACTGTCCTCCTGCCCTTCAAAACCATCTGCTAAAACACCCTCTGGTTTCCTTCCATTCAACACATCCAACAGCTTCTTCGCTCCGCTGTAGAATCCCACATCCCCGGACAAAGCTATCACAATATTCTCATATTCCGGATGGCTCTTAATATAAGCTCCAATCACATCACTGCGGTATTCATACACCACCGGCTGTCCCGGCTCCCGGATGGAATCTGCCATACGCCTGGCTCCAATGATCAGATCAGCTCTTTGAACTGCCCTTTTTCCCTGAATTGTAAGGGTTTTCTCACTTCCCATCCCAATTCCCAGAAGTGTAACGTGAGGTTTCAGGGTGAGTCCAAAGTGTTCCGCGAGCATATGTTTACATTCTGCCACAGAAAGACCCTCTTCCTGCAGCGGTCTTCCAATTATAACAGGAATCACATCGCACATAAGTGCAGCATCAATTTTCTCCTGGAAACCACCTGCTTTTCCTGTATCCTTTGTCACAAGATATCTGCAGTCATACTGACGAAGCATGGCTGCGTTTAATTCCATGGAAAAGGGTCCCTGCATACCGATCAGATGCTTGCCCTCAAAGCCGTAACCTTTGCAGGTTTCCATCACAGATGGCAAAGACAGAACACGGGCATAAATGCGTTCTCCTGCATCAGATAAAGCTGTAAATTTTCCAAGCTCCTTGCTGCCTGTAGTTAGCAGGATATTCCCCTTAGTGTCTTCCAGAAACCTCACTGCTGCCTCCGTGTCTTCCACATATACAGCTTTATCCTGATACGCGCCCTTTTCACGAAGTACTCTCTCATAGGAAAGCCCTGTATTTTTGCAGGCTGTCCAAATATTCTCCGTTACCTCGGCAGCATACGGATGGGTAGCATCCAGCACCAATCCGGGACTGAGTCTTTCAGAAGATTTTCCATCTCCGCCCCATTCAGGCGGCCAGCGTGGATTTTCAGATATTCTCCCTCTTTTAATGATTTGCTGCCGTAATCGGTAGCGACACATGCAAACACACTTACTTTATTTTTTGCCAGAAAGCTGCAGATTTCACAGCCTTCTGTGGTGCCTGCAAAAACAACAACATCAGACATTTTTATATCCTCTTGGTGTTACCATTTTTCCATCAATATTTCTGGTCTGTGAATTTCCGATAAATACAGTGGTAAACATATCTACCTGTGTTTCTTTCAATTCAGCCAGAGTCATAACCCTGGCAGTTTCTCCCTCGCGGTTAATGTTCTGCACGGCACCGCATACTGTTTCCGGAGATTTGTGTTGAAGCATAAGTTCGCAGGCTTTTTTCAGATAATCGTGTCTCTTGTGACTGGACGGATTGTAAAGAACAATCACAAAATCAGCTTCCGAAGCCAGAAGAAGACGCTTCTCGATCTTTTCCCATGGTGTGAGCAGATCACTGAGACTGATCAGACAGAAATCATGGATCAATGGAGCACCAAGCACTGCTGCTCCTCCGGTTGCTGCTGTAACACCTGCAACTACTTCCAGCTCCACCTCCGGATAGTTTGCGCTGATTTCATACATAAGACCAGCCATTCCGTAAACTCCCGCATCACCACTGCAGATCATGGAAACTGTCTGGTCTTTCATAGCCTCATCAAAAGCCATTACACAGCGGTCTACTTCCTTTCTCATAGGTGTAGTGAGAAAAGATTTTCCCGGAAAATGGTCTTTTACAAGATCAATATAAACAGTGTATCCAACGATCACATCACTTTTTTCAAGAGCTGTAGCTGCAGCTCCTGTCATTCCTTCATAAGAACCTGGTCCGATTCCTACCACATAGATTTTCTTTTCTTTACTCAAAACGTATCCTCCAATCTCCAAGGACAAGAGCCGTTGTCACGCCCTCTGCGCCCCGTTTTCTCTGTATAAAATGAATGCCAGTATGATTCTCTGCGGCTTTCACCGCGCTTCGTTCACACACATTATCCACACCTACTGTCTTACTCACAAAAGAGGATGAGGTGAATTCACCCTGCACAGACAGAAGTTCCTCACTGGAAAATGTTTTGAAAGGAACTCCCAGCTTTTCTGAAAGAGCCAGAAGCCCGGGTTCTTCTTTTTTTACATCAATGCTTGCAAGAGCTGCAACTGCCTCCGGATAAATGTCATTTTCTTTCAGGCGGCTGAATGCTGCTTTTTCCACGGCTTCTGATTCTTTATTTTTCCGGCAGCCCATTCCAAGCACGACAGCCGGTGGAACTACGTGCGTCGTTGAGACAAAGGATGACAGCTTTTATGTACGGTCACGGCAATCCCCACCTCTGGAAGCGGTGTGCCGTCCACAGTCTCATACTGTATTTCTGAAAGTGATATGCCAGTCTTTCGGCACCAGATCAGTCCCTTTGGCAGTTCTCCCTCCCAGGGAAATTCGCTGTAGAATCCAACCTTCTCACCTGCCAGCAGCGCGGCAGAAACCTCTTTCGCCTCTTTCATTCGAAAAATGTGACAGTTGTTTTTCTTTGCAAACACATCCACAGCAAATTTTCCCTCAAGATCTGTGGCTGTTGTGACTACAGGGATTGCCTGTAAAATGTCTGCAACCAGACAGGCAAGTTCATTTGCCCCGCCAAGATGTCCGGACAGCAGGGATATCACGAATTTGCCCAATTCATCTACTACCAGCACAGCCGGGTCTTTCTTTTTGCTCTGTATAAAAGGAGCGATGCTGCGCACTGCAATTCCGGCTGCTCCAATGAAAATGATACTGTCTGCAGTTTCGAACTGTTCTCTCGTCCATTTCCCACAGCTTCCCTTTATAGAGTCTGGAATGTATTTACTCTTTGTAAAAAGAGAAACTATATTTCCTTCTTTTTCCAGTCCCTTTTTTAGTTTCTCTCCTGTCTGCTGCCCTGTCAGGGTGTAGCATATCATGGAAATTTTCATCCGTTTCCCTTTCATCTGGAACAAGCTCTAGATATCAAATATTCTTATTTCGTTGCTTCACGGAATTCAGTTGTAAATCCCGGATCGTATAATTTGGAACGGTCATAATGAGCGGCATTTACACAGTCGCCAATGATCATAAGTGCAGTCTTCGTAATATTATTCTCCTTCGCAGTCTGCGCCAGAGTTCCTACTGTGCACACAAATTTCTTTTCATCCTCCCAGGTTGCCTTATACACAATCGCAGCAGGAGTATCTGCCGTATAACCACCTTCAATCAGTCTTCTGCTCAGTTCTTCCAGCATTCCTGTACTGAGAAAAACAACCATGGTTGCCTGATGGGCGGCAAAGGACTGAATGCTTTCCTTTGGCGGAACCGGAGTTCTGCCTTCCATACGGGTAATGATCACGCTCTGGGAAATATCTGGCAGCGTATATTCCAGATTTAAAGCACTTGCCGCACCGCAGAATGCGCTGACACCAGGACAGTAATCATAGGCAATTCCCTTCTCATCCAGCACATCCATCTGCTCACGGATGGCACCATAAATACAGGGATCACCTGTGTGAAGTCTTACTGTTGTCTTTCCTGCTGCTTCTGCCTTTTCCATAACAGAAAGCACCTCTTCCAGTGTCATCTTTGCGCTGTTATAAATGGTACAAATATCCTTTGTGTACTCCAGAAGTTTGGGATTTACCAGAGATCCTGCATAAATAACTACGTCTGCTTCTTCCAGATATTTCTTTCCTCTTACGGTGATCAGATCCGGTGCTCCGGAACCTGCTCCTACGAAATGAATCATGGCTTTCTCTCCTTTTTCACTATAATTTTTATTGTGCGGCAAAGTTTTATAATTCTTACTTTAATAAATTTTCACTTTGCCTACATTGGTTTTTTATTTACATTATCTTATTTTTCCTTCACAATGATCAACGAATAATACCTGCATCATCTGGAATTTCTTCCACACTTCTATAAATTTTCTCATCTGGCATTCCGCAATTTTCAATCATCTCGGCCTTATTACCAGATGCTTTGATCTGTGCTTTTACTTCCTGCATTTTTTTGCCGGTTTTCATCAAACTTCGTTCCGGGAGCTTCAATGCTTCTTCTATCTGATAGGAGGCAGGGATTACATGAAGCTGCTGGGATTTTTCCACCAGTCCTTCATTAAATCTGGCACTGACTGCACAAAAGGATGTAATGCCGCTGACGATTTCTGTGGCATATCCCAGCTGTTCCACACGTTTGTGTACATAAATATATGTAGAATATACGGTCGGGTCTCCCAGGGTGAGAAATACTACATTTTTTTCCTTTCTCAAGCCATTCTGCAATTATTTTTGCTCCTTCATCATGAACACGTTTCAGTTCTTCTCTGTCTTTGATCATGGGCATTGGCAGGGAAATCATCTGTTTGCTGTCAATTTCCGGGTACGCTCCTTTCATGATCCTGTATGCCACAGATTCTATTGGCTTTTCCCCTGGAAAAGCCAGTATATCTGCTTCCTTTGTAAGTCTTAAGGCCTTTAAAGTGATCAGCTCCGGATCCCCTGGGCCAACTCCTACGCCATATAATTTTCCTGTCATAGATCTCTCTTTCTGAAATAGTTTTTAAGCATAACTACTCTGTTTTTATTTTTTGCTCTCATAAACTGAACATATCTTTATTCGTAAAAATGCCCTGCAACATACTGTCCATGCCTGCAATCTGCACACTCTATCATCCCGCTTACATTTGAAGTTTAAGCATTTCATCCTGCTTTTGAATTTCCTGAATCAGTTCACCGGCATCTCTTGTTTTTCCCAGATATCCATATACATTGTTAAAAACAACCGCACCAAGCTTAATTTGTTCATAGGAACGGTGATCCAGATAAAACTGGATCTTCTCCATAATTTCTTTCATTACAGGCTCTAAAAGGCCTTTTTCGTGCAAAATATCAAGGGCATCATCTGTGGTATTGCAATTCAGGATATCTCTTGCAGTATCTCCATCCGCTCCCACTCTGAGGGCATTGGCTGCAAGCACTTCCATACGGGCATCTGCACTGTGGGAATGGGTGTTCATAATTCCTGCTGCTACCTTTACAAACTTGCCAATATGGGCGACAAACAGGATTCCTTTCACTCCCATATCCACAGCCATATCAATGGTTTCTCCCACATAATTGCTGCACTTAATATTTCGTTCAAAAGGTAAGGTCATGTGCTCACGCAGATAATCTGCCCCATAGTTTCCCGGAGTCACAAGAAGGTACTTCTCGCCCTGGGTAAAGTGCTGCTTCATTTCCACATGAATGCTTTCTACAAGAGCTTTTTCACTCATAGGCTCCACAATTCCGGAGGTTCCAAGAATGGAAATTCCCCCTGTGATTCCCAGCCTGGGATTAAAGGTCTTCTTGCCGATCTCTACACCTTCCGGAACAGAAATCACAACCTTCAGCCCTCCCTCATAGTCATGGGAAACTGCAGCTTCTTCTGCTTCTCGAAGGATCATGGCACGAGGAACAGGATTGATCGCAGCTTCTCCTACTTTCTGGGAGAGCCCGGGTCTTGTAACTCTGCCTACGCCCACTCCGCCATCTATGACGATTCCGGCAGTATCCGTCTTCCACACTGTAGCATACACAAGAATGCCATTTGTTGTGTCCGGATCATCTCCGGCATCTTTTTTCACTGCACAGGTAACCTGATTTTCACTGATCTGAATGTCATGCAGTTCCAGGTCAAGGAGGATTCCCTTGGGAGTCATAAGCGGTACAGATGTTAACTTTTCTTTTCCCAGAAGCATCAGGCAGGCGCCCTTGCAAGCTGCTGCCGCGCAGGAACCTGTAGTATAGCCAAAACGCATTTTCTTCTGTCCGCGAATCACATAATAATCTTCCAATCCTGTCTTATGTTCCATGTTTCTTGCCTCCAAAGCTATGAGGAACCCGCTATGCGGTTTCCGGGATTGTGACGGCAATCTTCACGTCCGCCCCATCTGTTACGTAAATAAAAGAAGCCCTGTCCTGACAACAAAGCTTCTTTCCTATCAGTCTTATCCCGGTTGCCGCAGGAAATCCTGTTTCTGAAAAAGCAACCAGTATCTGACTGTACAGTAACGGACTTGTGCAGGAATTTCACCTGACTTCCTGATTATGCTTTTCCCTGTTTTTATCCGTTACATTATATAATTTTGCCATTTAAAAGTCAATAAAAGGGGATTGCTTTCCTTATCTTTTGCAGTTACCTTTTGCAGTTACCTTTTACACAACTTTATGTTCCATCCATTTTCCACTCTTAAACCGCAGACCAAACACGATCGCACGTACCGTCCAGTCTGTGAACATTCCGATCCAGACAGCCATCGGTCCCATGCCACATACCCGGATCAGATAAACGCACAGGCAAAAGCGGAAGGTCCACATAGTAATGCAGGAAGTAATCATGGAAAACTTCACATCTCCTGCCGCACGCATGCCGTAAGCCGGAATAAACGCAAACATCCATACGATTGGTTTCACAATGGTGATCCAGAACATCATATCAAGACACATTTCAGCGCTTTTAGCTTCCATTCCACCAATCATGGTAATCGGCCGTGCAAGGACATATACCACTGCACAGCAGGCGATGAGAAAGACTTCGGAAAAGATCATCAGTTTCTTCATATAATAAACTGCCTCGTCTTTTTTTCCGGCTCCAAGGCTCTGTCCCACTACTGTCATAAGTCCGATTCCAACACCAATTACAGCTGTTCCATTTAACATCTCCAGCATATTGGTCATAGCCTGGGCTGCAATTGCAGTGGTTCCAAGCGTAGAGACTGTAGACTGGATTGCCAGCTTTCCAAGCTGGAACATGCTGTTCTCTATACCAGAAGGAATACCAAGAGCAAGAATCCTGCCAATCATTTTTCCATCCGGACGGATTTTCAGATAATCACGTACCACAATTGGCTGCCTGTCTTTTCTAAGCTGATAAAGCACTACCACTGCACAAAAAATTCTGGATACCAGTGTAGAAATGGCGGCTCCGGCAACTCCCATATGAAATACCCAGATCAGGATTCCATTTCCCACAATATTCATCACATTGGAAATAATGGAGATTACCATCGGTCCTCTGGTGTTTTCCTGTGCACGGAAAATGGATGCTCCGGCATCATAAAGCGCAATAAAAGGATAGGACAGCACAGTATAAAAGAAATATACCATGGAATTCTTCATAACATCCGCGTCTACTTTTCCGAAAATAAAGCTAAGAAGCGGTGCACGGAAAGCAAGTCCAAGCACAACGATGAAACAGAAATAGCCGTTATAATAAAAAGTGACCTGCCTGGCTGATTTGTTTGCCATCTCGTGATTCTTCTGGCCAAGATACTGGGTACAGATAATGGTACCTCCTGCTGCCAGTGCAGAAAAGGCCTGAATGATCAATACATTGATGGAGTCCACAAGAGAAACGGCGGAAATGGCCGCAGAACCTACATTGCTGACCATCATAGTATCTACCGTACCCATCAAGGCATTTAATAGCTGTTCCATAATAATGGGAACAAGAAGCGCCCGGAGCATTTTGTTTGTAAAAAGATGTTGCTGTTGTTTCATATGTTTCCTCTTTTTCCTTAAATGCATAAATAGTTCCTGTCGCATGGATGTATATCTCATAAAACTGCTTCAGATACTTCCATACAAATATTTTCTGTGCTATTATACACCTTGAGCGAAAAAATTACAGTATTTAATTACGCACAATCCTTATGTTTCAACATAATTTTAATACAATTTTAGGAGGAACACCTTGGACAGAATTCTTACATACACTATAAAGCCAGAGCAGGAAGGAATGCAGCTTCTTGATTTTCTCAGGAGCAAGGGCTTTTCCCGGGGAATTTTATCTTCCATGAAGGCAGATAAAAATGCGATTCAGCTAAATGGTGAACGAGGATTTGGGAAATCAATTCTTCAGGCCGGGGATTCTCTTCACATACATATTCCGGAAGCGGACAACACTGAGAATATCCTGCCTGTGAAAATGGATCTTTCTATTCTATATGAAGATGAAGATATTTTAGTCATAAATAAGGCGGCAGACATGCCTGTGCATCCTTCCATTGGAAATTATGATAATACACTGGCGAATGGAGTTACCTGGTATTTCAAAGAAAAAGGACAGCAGTTCGTCTACCGCTGCATCAACCGTCTGGACAGAGACACCACAGGAGCCCTGATCCTGGCGAAAAATCCTTATAGTGCAGCAGTTCTCTCTGCCCAGATGAAACAGCGTCAGATCCGGCGTACCTATCTGGCAATTGTACAGGGAATCGCACCAGAGCAAGGAACTATTGATGCGCCTATCGGGCGCGCAGCAGATTCCACCATCGAAAGACAGGTGGATTTCGCAAATGGGGAAAGTGCGGTCACACATTATGAGCGATTAGACACCTATCATTCCTACTCTCTCATCGAGCTCCATCTGGAAACCGGACGCACTCATCAGATCCGTGTGCATATGAAGTACATTGGACATCCGCTGCCAGGAGACTTTCTCTACAATCCAGATTACAGAATTATAAAAAGACAGCCCCTGCACTCCTTTCAGCTGGAATTTGCTCACCCTGTTACAGGAGAAAACATGTGTATTACTGCCCCTGTCCCAGAAGATTTTGCAGATGCCTTTCATCGTTCCTAACGGTAACCGAATTCGGGCAAAAACAGGTCAGAACCTCATAACCGTGAAGTTCTGACCTGTCTCATTTTTCACTCTCAGAAAGCTTATAATTCTTTTCTGTTCTTCTCATATATAATGAGCAAACCTTTTAACAAAAGATCCTCATCCAGCAAAATTTCCCGCTTGCAATGTGGGATAATCTTACGTGCAAGACCACCAGTTGCAACAACTGTAATTTTCTGACCAAGCTCTTCTTCAATTCTGTCAACAATTCCGTCAAGGGCTGCTGCATTGCTGTAAATCACACCGCTTTTCATGCATTCAATGGTATTTTTCCAATGATGCGCTTCGGTGCTTCAATACTGATTCCGCTAAGCTGAGAAGCACGAGCTGTAAGGGCATCCAGGGACACTCCCATTCCGGGAAAAATCATGCCTCCCACATAATGCTTCTTCTCATCTACCACGCTTACCGTACTTGCAGTTCCCATATCAATAATTGCCAGTGGAAGAGAATATTCATGAATTCCTGCAACTGCATTTGCTACAAGATCTGCTCCAAGCTGTCCGGGATTATCCATCAGGATATTCAGACCTGTTTTTACACCTGGTCCCAATACCATAGGTTCTTTTTTCAGAACCTTTTCAGCTGCAAGCTTCACGGCATTGGTAATCTGCGGTACTACAGAGGAAATAATGCAGCCTTCAATATCAATCCGCTTAATATGATATAAATCCAAAACTGTCTTCAGGTCAACTGCGTATTCCAGTTCTGTTTTTGTACGGACAGTGGAAAGTCTCTCAATGAAATAGGTTTGCTTTGAATCAATGCAGCCAACCACAATATTTGTATTTCCAATATCAATTGCTAAAATCATTTTTTCCTCCATGGTTTCTCTATCATCAGCCAGACTGCTTTCAGCCGCAAACAGCGGACCTTTTCAGAAACAATCTGGCTGTTTTCAATTTTCTTAAACTTCTGCTGTTTTTACCACTTTCTCAGATTTCTTCTCTGTTCCCGGAAGAAGCCTTGCCTTGTAAAGGGCTGCACCTACAGCACCTGTGATAACGGTAGCGGAAAGCATTTCACATACTGCGTTGATTCCTACAAATGTACAGATGAACAGAATCACGTTTTTTCCACCCATAAGTCCCTGTACATACTCGGTATTTCCGAAAAGGCCAACTAATAACCCCATAAAAAACAGAGTATTTAAAAATGCGGAAAGAAATCCTGTTACAGCGCAGGAAAGATAAATATTTTTTGATTTTCTGCGGACTCCCTGGAAAATATATCCAAGAAGAAGTCCGTCAACCAGTCTTGGAATAAATCTCTGAACAAACGCCAGGAATGGATTGATTCCGAATAAGGTAACACCCATAAGGCTGGTACCGCCAATGCCGATACACTGTCCAAAGCTGGTAAGTCCGAATACGGCTCCCGCAATGCTCCGCCTACAGGTCCCATTGTAATTGCGCTGATGGCAACCGGAATAATATTAAAGGTGATTGCAAGAGGCCCGATATTCAGGTAGCCAAGAGGTGTGTAAGCCATAAGAAGCAGAATTGCGATCATAAGGCCCAGTAAGGTGATTTGAGATGTTGTAAATTTTTTGTTCATGTTGTCCTCCTTGTTATCGTTCCCTATATTAGAGCCTGTTCAGACCCAGGGATACAATACGGTATGGAACAGCGGGCATGTTTTTTGGTATTTACCCGCCACTCTGAAAAATGTGTTATCCTCTGTCCAGATTTATAAAATACAATCTGCGAATATAACACCAGTGCCACTGCCTGCGGCTTCGCAAAAGATTTATAAATGCTGCCAGAATGACAGCCTGTAAATAACTATCTGCGAACTCTCTCAAGCAGTATTTTATCCAGGATCTTACCGGCTGCATCCTCCTTGCTCATTAGCGGGAGTGATACTTCCTCATCCTGTGTAATCAGAGTCAGAACATTGGTGTCCCCCTGGAATCCGGCGCCTGCCATTTTTACATTGTTGGCGGCTACCATATCCAGATTTTTCCTGGTAAGTTTGACTCTGGAATTACCGATCATATTCTCTGTTTCCATGGAAAATCCACAGAGAAACTGTCCATCCGGTTTGTGCTCTCCAAGATATTTCAGAATATCATCTGTTCTCTCAAGGGCAATGGACATGTCATCGTCTTTCTTTTTAATTTTTTCATCGCTCACACTGGCCGGACGATAGTCTGCCACTGCTGCTGCTTTAATGATAATATCCTGTTCCTGACTGACAGAGGTTACAGCCTCATACATATCTCTGGCTGTTACCACTGGAACCACTCTCACAAATGGTGGCGGTGCAAGTGCAGTACGTCCACTTACCAGTGTGACATCTGCTCCGCGCAGCATAGCCATTTTTGCAATGGCATAGCCCATCTTGCCGGAAGAATGTTGGTAATATAACGGACAGGATCAATTGCCTCCTGGGTAGGACCGGCGGTAACCAGCACCTTCAGCCCTTTCATATCCTTCTCACAGGCACACTCTCTCAAAATATAGTTTAAAAGAGTCTCCGGCTCCGGCATTTTGCCAGCTCCAGTATCGCCGCATGCAAGATAGCCTACAGCAGGATCGATTACTTCGTATCCATAATGCTCCAAGGTTTTTAGATTATCCTGGACAATGGGGTTCTCGAACATATTGGTGTTCATCGCCGGAGAAATAAATTTCTTGCATCTGCATGCCATAATGGTGGTTGTAAGCATATCGTCTGCAATTCCATGAGCCAGCTTGCCTATCACATTAGCACTTGCCGGTGCGATCATCACAACGTCAGCCTTTTTCGCAATGGACACATGCTCTACCTGGAACTGAAAATTCCGGTCAAAGGTATCCACAAGGCATTTATTCCCGGTAAGTGTCTCAAAAGTAATGGGATTAATAAAATTAGTGGCATTTCTGGTCATTAGCACATGAACGTCTGCCTGCTGCTTCTTCAGCGTACTTGCAAGATATGCAATCTTATATGCTGCAATACTTCCAGTAACTCCCAGAAGAACTGTCTTTCCCTCTAACATTATCTTCCCTCATCTCTCTTTGAAATCTTTTGGACAAAATTCATCTGTTATTTTATACCTTTTGTCCGTACCGCTTATTATAATGCAAAGAGACGTATGAATGCAATGTATTTTTTATATGTTCGGCTTTTCATACATAATTTACCTTTATATGCATCTTTTCTTTGTTTTTTATCTGTTATAATAACCTTAGACTTTTAACAGCTATTCCAGAGCATGTTTGAAAATCCTTCCCGCAACCTGCATGCCCCACTTTGCGGGAAATTTTGCCATCTGTTTTCGACTTTCATTATAAGGATACTACAAAAGAAAGGAACCATTATGAACTACCAGATCACACAGTGGTGCGCCCACTTTATCTCAGAGCATGTAAAAGAAGGAGACCTTTGCATTGATGCCACCATGGGAAACGGAAATGACACTCTGCTTCTTTCCCGTCTTTGTGGGGAAAAAGGGCATGTACTCGCTTTCGATATTCAGGAAATAGCACTTGCCAATACCAGAGAGCGGCTCGAAAAAGAAAATGCCCCCCACAATTATGAACTATTTCTGGATTCCCACGTAAATATGGGAAAATACGCAGAGCCTGTGAGTGTAAGCTGCATTGTATTCAATTTCGGCTATCTGCCGAAGGGCGATCATACTCTTGCCACAAGGCAGAATCCAGTATTCAGGCACTTACCGTATCCCTGTCCCTTTTGAAAAAGGGCGGGATCCTGATGCTGTGTATCTACAGCGGCGGAGATTCCGGGTTTGAGGAACGGGATGCACTGCTGGAATGGCTGAAGGTACTGGATTCCAGGAAATTTCTGGTTATCAAAACAGAATATTACAACCGTCCTAATCATCCGCCTATGCCCGTACTTGTAGTCAAACTGTAACTTGTATACAAAAAGCAACAACTTTTTTCCATATATTTACTCAAAAACACCCCTTAGACAGACTGTAATTATTTGTGTCTGCCAAAGGGGTATTTTATCTTTGGTATTCTTAAACTGTACTTTGTCAGTCAATAACGGTAACGCTTGTCATCACCGGCTGCTCATCTGCTGAAATAGTTCCATTGTTATCTGTAGGCTTTGCATCCTTGCAGATCTGGTCAACAATGTCCATGCCTTCTGTCACATGTCCGAAAGCGGCATACTGTCCATCCAGATAGGTACTGTCAGACTGCACGATAAAGAACTGGGAGCTTGCACTGTCCGGGTCTGAGGATCTTGCCATGGAGATCACACCTCTCTCATGGGAAATATCGTTCTTTACACCATTCTCAGAAAACTCGCCCTTAATAGTCTCATCAGAGCCTCCTCTTCCGGTTCCTTCCGGATCTCCGCCCTGGATCATAAATCCATCAATAATACGGTGGAAAGTAAGTCCGTCATAGAAATGCTCCTGTGCCAGTTTCACAAAGTTGGTTACACTGATAGGTGCTGTGTCCGCATCCAGTTCCACCTTAATGGTACCGTAGTCCTTCACCTCAATCTCTGCATGATGAAGACCGGTAAGAGGCTCTGAAGTATCCAGAACAGTGCTGGTATCGTCTGCTGTCTCATCTGTACCTTCTCCATCCCCGGAACCGTCTGTAAAGCCGGAAACTTCTTCCTCCGTTCCTTCTGGCTGGTCAGCACTTTCCTCTGTACTTTCCTCTTTTGTTTCTTCTGTGTCTTTATTTTCTTCTGTATTCTCCTTAGTATCTGCTTCTGTGCTCTTGCTTTCCTCTTTCGTATCATCTGAACCACAGCCTGCCAGCATTCCTGCGGAAAGAGCTGCCACCATCAGCATTGCCAGAATTTTTTCTTTTTTTTCATGATTTTATGCCTCCAATTCTTGATGCCATCTTTTTCTATTATAACGAAAATCACGTAAAAAACAATTGTTTTCACAGATTGTTCAATTTCTTTTTCTTTGTCTTGCCACAGCTTGTATTGTCTGCTAAAATCAAGAAAGAATTTATCAGAAAGCGAGGTCTTTTTTATGGAAAAGATTACCAGTTTCACAATAGATCACATCAAACTTCAGCCAGGCGTTTACGTTTCCCGCAAGGATCCGGTTGGAAATAGTGTGATCACCACTTTTGACATTCGTATGACTTCCCCAAATGAGGAGCCTGTTATGAACACAGCAGAGCTTCACACCATTGAGCATCTTGCTGCTACTTTTCTTCGCAACCACAAGGAATTCGGACCGAAGATGATCTACTGGGGACCAATGGGCTGCCGTACCGGCAATTATCTGCTGCTGAACGGAGATTATGAATCTAAGGATATTGTTCCGCTTATGGTTGAAACCTTTGAGTTTATCCGTGATTTCCAGGGCGAGGTTCCTGGTGCTTCCCCGAAAGACTGTGGAAATTATCTGGATATGAACCCTGGAATGGCGAAATATCTGGCTAAGAAGTTCCTGGATGAAGTGCTGTATGACATCAAGCCAGACAGACTGGTTTATCCGGAATAATTTGATTTGATATATTCAGAAATCTCCCTCTTACCATTTCATGGCAGGAGGGAATTTCTTTAGTACTCAAAAAACGCTATGCAAACGATAATATCATCCATTTACATAGCGTCTTTCATCTCATCATTTCATCGCTTAAATTTCCAGCCTGTCAGCCTGCGACAGCCTCATCAGCTGCAGCATCTGCACTTCCTTCTGTAGCTGCCTGATCAGCAGTTCCATCTGCGGCTGCACCGTCAGCTGCCACTGCACTTACATAATCACCGGACACATAAGCAGTCTGTCCCTCATAGGAAACCTCAATCCAGCCATTGTCGCATACACCTGTACTTGTAAGCTGTGTACCGCTTGTTACACCTGCAATCCAGGTAGCATCTGCACTTGCATCTGCACGAAGGTTAATATCTGCATTCGCAACATATGTACCATCCTGCTTGGTTACATTCACACCGCTTGCAGTCTGCTCTACAACTGGTTCTGGAGTAGGAGTAACTTCTGGTGTAGGAGTCACCTCAGGGGTTGGTGTTGGAATAGGGGTCGGGGTTGCCTGTATAACTGTAACGCTTGCTCCTGCACCTTCCTCAAATCCACATCCAGGGATGCAAAGTGCTGCGCCCAGAAGCAAAACGGCTAATGCTGCTTTTTTCATAATATAGTTCCTCCTTTACAAAGCAATGGTGCTTTGAATTGATTCATCTTCTTTTCATATAATATTACAAAAACAGACTCATTTCGCGAATCGTTACAATTAATATACAGTATTATTACAAATTATGCAACCCCTAAGTGTATCTTTGCAATAAAGCATATTTGAAATAGTTACTGGTCACGGAGTGAACAGTAATTTGAAATAAAGCGTTCTTAGTTAACAACCACCGGCTCAACTCAACATCATAAACTTAAGAAAAAAATGGAAAGGAATCTGTTCGCAGGTTTCTTTCATTGTGTTAAAATATGGCAGGGGTGTATATGATTAAATCTTATAAAACAAGATTTCAAAAGTTTTCTGCATTATTATCTGATCCGGAAATTGCAAAATATGCGAGACAGAATGGAAACCATGCTTTTTCGAGAAAGCGAAAAATGCCCCTAAAAGACATGTTGCTATGCTGTCTTTCAAAAAAGGGGCTTACCACGACATTTGAACTTAGAAACTATTTCAAAGAAAAAGGAGACTTGTCTATGCAGTTATCTGTCCAGGGATATCTACAACAGAGAAAACGTCTAAATCCGGAAATTTTTCCCTATCTGAACCGTAAATATCTTATGGATTTTTATCGTTCTGACGAACCCAGACTGTGGAAAGGATATTTGTTAATCGCGATTGACGGGAGCAAGGCGGAAGTTCCAAACTCAAAGGATAACAGGGAAGCATTTGGAAACAGCGGCAACCAGCATTCCGGGAAAGGGCAGGTACGGGCACTGGTAAGCGGAATGTATGATGTTTTGAATCATTTTTACCTGGATATTGAAATTGAACATATTTGCATCAGTGAAAACGAACTGGCAAAAAGAAACTTAAAACAATTAAAAAAATTTGGAATCAGGAAGCCGGTTGTCGCAGTTTTTGACCGCGGTTATCCTTCCTTAGAGTTTATTGACTTTCTGGAAACGGAAGGGATTCATTATCTGATCCGTCTTTCATCCAACGATTATATGGCAGAACGTAAACGGATGCAGTCGGCAGATGAAAAAGTCATTTTAAAACATTCATCTGCACGCCTACAAAAAATACGAAAAAAACATCCGGAACGATATGAACAGATGCAAAAGAAAGGGAGCACGCTGGTAAGAATATCAAAATCGACTCTTCCCTCCGGGAATGAACTTGCGCTGATGACAGATCTTCCGGATACAATTACCGCAGAAGAATTAGCGGATTTATATTACCAAAGATGGGAAATTGAGAAGAAATACAATACTCTAAAAAACAAAATGAAATTTGAAAGTGTAACAGGGAAAGCCACAGTATATGTGCACCAGGATTTTTGGGCGCAGGTTTTAGTATATAACATGGTTCAGGACATTCGGAACAGTGCGGACGAAGAGGCCGCAGCAGCAGGACGGGAAAACAGGAATAAATATCCCATGCATACCAATGAAAATGTAGCCATCGGTCTTTTCAAAGAGACTATGCTAAAAATCCTTTTGGAACCGGAGGAAAAGAAGCGGATCAAAAAACTTGGAGAACTACAGGAAGAAATGGAGCGCTACGTACTTCCCATAAGGGAACTACCTGGAAAAGAGCGTAGAAAAAACATCTCAAATAAATATAAAAACAATCAAAAGAGTAGCTTTTAAAATGCCCATTCTCCGTTTAAAGGGAGATTATGGGCATTTT